>TARA_R110002051_G_scaffold81802_1_pt1 | contig 54453 bp, 54 predicted proteins | sample TARA_R110002051 | Tara Oceans TARA_R110002051 (sample SAMEA4397023) | marine metagenome | biome: Polar Biome; feature: [MES] marine water layer (ENVO:01000295) within the mesopelagic zone...; material: water (ENVO:00002006), including particulate matter (ENVO:01000060) such as......
AGATAATTAGGTTAATATCTTCATTCAAAAAGTTTGAACTCTGTCCCTTCGAGGTCACCATTTTATTTAAAACGCTTTAAACTAAATGTTTAAAGCGTTTTTTAATTTAGCATCAAGTTGTGTATTTAATTGATTAAAATCGGTTTAAGGTTTGAACTTTTGTGAATTTTAAATGATACTCTTGCTTAATTTATATGATTACTTAGCTAAACATCTCTTCGTTTTTGTGATATTAAAAAAAAATAGTCTAACACTATCCTCTTAACAAATGTTAATTACACCGTACAATAATTAATTTATAATAAATCTAAACAAAACTAAGAATTCAATAATATTAACACACAAGAGTAGTAATAATATAGATTTTTAACAAAAAAATTACTAATCTGATTTTTAGATGTTTGCTCAATCAATTATTTTATTTTAAATTGCTTTTTTAATTAAGTTAACATTTTACACTTTATGGCAAACGTTCTATGGTTACAAGGAGGAGCGTGTAGTGGTAACACTATGTCTTTCCTTAATGCAGAAGAACCAACTGTGGTTGAATTAATCACAGATTTCGGTCTTAATATACTCTGGCATCCAACTACTGGATTGCAAATAGGAGATCAAGTTCAAGATTTATTAAAAGATATTCTTGCAGGAAAAGTTCAAATGGACATTCTTGTATATGAAGGCTCTTTAATTCAAGGTCCAGATAATACTGGTACGATGAATTATTTTGCTGATCGACCAATGATGGATTGGATTAAAGAATTATCTGAAGTAGCAGGTTACGTTGTTGCTATTGGGGATTGTGCAACTTGGGGAGGAATTCCTGCAGTAGCACCAAATCCTAGCGAATCTACTGGATTACAATTTCATAAAAAGAAAAAAGGAGGCTTCTTAGGTCACGATTATGTGTCTAAAGGTGGCTTGCCTGTTATAAATATTCCTGGTTGTCCAGCACATCCAGATTGGATTACTCAAATTCTTGTAGCAATTTCGGTTGGAAGAATTGGAGACGTATTAATTGATGATTACCACAGACCAAAAACATTCTTTACAGATTTTGTACAAGACGGTTGTACTAATGTGACCAATTTTGCTCAAAAAGTAGATGGCGGATTTGGTACACGTGGTGGATGTCTATTCTACGAAGTAGGATGTCGTGGACCAATGACTAGAGCAAGTTGTAATAATATCCTTTGGAATCGTCAGTCAAGTAAAACACGTTCTAACCATCCTTGTTTAGGATGTACAGAACCTGGATTTCCTCACAACGATTTAATGAAAGGTAGCGTCTTTAAGACAATGAAGCATTTAGGTGTATTCCCTAAGGAAGTGCCTGAAGGTCGAAGTAAATTAGCATACTATATGGAAGCAGGTTTCCAAAAAGTAATGCCAACTAATAAAAGAATAACAGAAACTTCTAAATAAGAATTAAAACTACTACAAAATGTCAGTAAAAGAATTAAATATATCACCAGTAGGACGTGTTGAAGGCGATTTAGATGTGAAAGTTTATATCGATAACGGAAAAGTAACACGTGCTCACACTCAAGCAGCAATGTTTAGAGGGTTTGAGAAAATAATGGAAGGCAAAGATCCGCAATCGGGTCTTATCGTAACACCTCGTATATGTGGAATTTGTGGAGGATCACATTTATATTGTGCATCATCTGCATTAGATACTGCTTGGGGAACTAAGTTAAGTCCAAATGCACTTCTTTTAAGAGCTATTGGTCAAGCTACAGAAACTATTCAAAGTATTCCGAGATGGTTTTATGCAATATTCGCGACCGATTTAGCAAATAAAAAGTATGCTGATCAACCTTTATATAAAGAAGTAGTAGAACGTTGGTCTGCATATGTAGGTACAACATTCCAAAAAGGACTAACAGCAAGTGGACTACCAGTTCAAGTATATGCATTGTTTGGCGGTCAATGGCCTCACTCAAGTTATATGGTTCCTGGCGGTGTAATGTGCGCACCTACGCTAAAAGATATTACTAGGGCACACTCAATTATGACGCAATTTAAGAACGACTGGTTAGAGACGATATGGTTAGGTTGTTCTATTGAACGTTATTTAGAGATTAAGTCATGGGATGATATGCTTGCTTGGGTAGAAGAAAATGATTCACATAAAAACAGTGATTTAGGTCTTCTTATAAGAGCAGGAATTGAGTTTGGCTTAGATAAATTCGGTCAAGGTGTTGGTAAATTCTTAGCAACAGGAACATACTTACACAAAGACAGATATAATAATCCAACTATTGAAGGTAGAAATGATGCCTTAATTAGTTCTAGCGGATTCTTTGATGGAGAAAACTATCACGAATTTGATCATATGAAAGTTAGCGAGCATGTAAAACATTCTTGGTACGATAATCAAGAAGATGGTTTACATCCTTGGGATGAACCTTTGCCAACACCTGCAAAGTCCCAACCGTTGCATCATACAGATTTTGATGGTCAATACAGTTGGTCTAAAGCACCAAGATATGATGGTCACGCTGCAGAAGCTGGACCTCTTGCTCGATGTATAATGAATGCAAATCCAAATAACAAAGATCATCAAATTCAAGATCCTTTATTTGGAGATATAATGAAGAAAATGGGGCCAAGTGTATTTACTCGTGTTTTAGCGAGGGTACATGAAGCACCACGTTTATATAAATTTATAGATCAATGGTTGTCTGAAATTGACCTTGACGGATCTTTCTATACAAAACCTGTTGAAAAGGACGGAAAAGGATTTGGGGCAACAGAAGCTGCTCGTGGAGCATTAGCGCATTGGATTGAAATTAAAGATGGTGTAATTAAAAACTATCAAGTAATGGCGCCTACAACGTGGAATGTTGGACCAAATGATGCCGAAGGTAACCCAGGACCTATTGAAGCGGCACTTGAAGGTATTGACATTGAAGATCCTAGTGATCCAGTAGAAGTTGGTATCGTTGCACGATCATTCGATTCTTGTTTGGTTTGTACCGTTCACGCACACGATCAAAAATCTGGAGTAGAATTATCTAGGTTTAAGTTATAAATAGATATAAATCAATTATTTATATAAACTTTCCTGAAGATGTTCTTCGGGAAAGTTTTTTAGTTTAATAGAAAAATATAAATATGAAAACAGCAGTAATGGGTTTTGGAAATCCTGTAAGAAGTGATGATGGTATTGGAATGTACGTCATTGAAGAATTACAAAAAATAATAGGAGATAATGATGCTGTAAATATTTTTGATATGGGCACTGCTGCTTTTGAAGTGCTTTTTGGTCTTAAAGGACACGATAAAATTTTGATGGTAGATGCTGTTATAAATACAGATGAACCAATTGGAACATTATTTAAAGTACCTGCAGAAGAAGTATTAAGAGCGCCACAAGACGATCCTATGGTATTCTTACATGGTATGAAGTGGGATCAAGCATTGTCGTACTCTAAAAAAATATTGGGAGATGATTATCCTGAAGACATACAAGTCTATTTAATTGCTGTGGAAAATACGAAGTTAGACACAGTATTAAGCGAAGAGGTAAAACAAGCTGGTGATAAAGTAGTAAATCATATTTTAGAAGACTTAAACCTTGCAAAAGTATAGTGGAAGAAGATAAAGTCATACTCAAATCGTCACACGTTTATTTAAGCGCAGAACTTGTTGAGAGATTATTTCAAAATATTCATTATGCTTATGTCACTTATGTTGTCGAACAAAAAAAAATGTTGATTACACCAGTTAGTAGTCAATGGTTTGTTAAAATGCATAAGCCTACACAGTTTTTATTGAAATCTAGAAACTTAAAAGGAGATAGAACACTAGCGATTAGAGAGATTTTAATAGATAATGATTTAGATACTGCCGACAGAATACTACAATATGAAATTGTAGAAAAAACAAATCTCATTAAAATAGCAATGTGATGGCAAAACGAAACGACCCTAAAAGTGCTTGGTTATTAGATGCAGAAGTGCGTACTAAAATTGAAGAAATAAAAGGACGTTGGGAAGTGTCGTTAGTCTTTGTAAACACAAAAGACCCAAATCAATTATTGGTTCGAAAAATAGGAGATTACAGATCAAAAAGATTAGCTGAAATTTATGCACTTAATATGCAAAAGACAGCTGCTAAAGATATTAGAGGAACACAAAAAGTAGATAAAAGTGCTTACAATTTTAACAAAAACTAATACAAAAAACACTATTGAGAATAGCATTAATTCTATCGATAGATTGAATGAGCTTGTTGCTGTAGTTACTGAAGAAAGTCAATTAAATGATGCTCACAAAATACTTGTAGTGTCAGAAAATGGTATGAGTGCGTCTTTAGATTGGGATGATACAGAACCACCTTATTTATTTCCAGAAATAGAATTTTCTCAAGAGCACCTTTTAGCTATGGTTTTTTATAAATTAGGAAACCATCAAAAGGCTTTCGAGTTTATTTCAGAAGAAAGCCCATTTTATAATCATTTATTAATTGCAACACATTTGCAGTTTGGCTATGCGATTAATGAAGATATGCAAGCTTTCGCAAAAGAAACTTCGCAACATAACAACTGCATCATTGAGCAATATGGAAATTTAGTATTGCGATGCGATTCAAATCAATTAAAAGCATTATATACTGAAACATTAGCAAATGCATCAAATGACGAGCTTCGATTATTTACAATCAAACATTTTGTTAATTTCTTATTGGATGCTAACGCGTATCAAGAAGCTGAGAAAATATTGCGACTATCCTTGCCAAAAGCCATTTCCGAAGCCTCAAAAAATGCAATTAATAGTTTGCTTGCAAATACATTAATGGCACAATTAAAAATGCCATATGATACTAGTAAACTTGTTGAGATTCAAGGATTACAACAAGCAAGTATAGCCTTTTACGAAGACAAAAAATTAAAAGTGAATGCTGGTTTAATTCTTATTGAAGCTTCAGAGATTGCAAATTTTCAAGAAGATTTTATAAATTCTAAAAACTATATTAATAAAGCTATTTTATATTTTAAAGAAGCAGATATTCCTGAATTTTTAGGAGAAGCTGGGTTACGTAAAGCAACACTTTTATATACATGGTCTAAAAACGGAAGTCCTCAATACTATAAGCCAGCAATTAATGCTTTTCAAGACACATTAAAAATCTTTAAGCGCGACACACACCCTCAAAAATTCACAGAGATCCATCATAATTTAGCGCTTATTTATTCTGAAATACCAGTATCTTCAGAAGAAAAACCAATTTGGACAGCCTTTTGTGCGTCTTCTTTTAAAGAGGTTTTAGGGTTTTATACAAAAGAACAATACCCTTATGAATTTGCTATGGCAAGTCATAATTATGCTACAGCACTTATGAATTTTCCTGAGGCTAAATTACACAACAACTTAGATAAAGCTTTTGGGTTATTTGAAGATGCTTTAGCAGTTCGTACTACAAACGACTATCCTTTTGAGAGGGCTTTAACATTATTAAATCAATTAGAATTGTATTGGTTAATGCATAATGAAGACGAAAGTGCAGAGACACAAAAATATAATCAGATGGTTGAAAAAGCGACCTCTATTTCTACAATGGTAGATGATAAAAATCTAATAGAACAAGTAAATCAACATTTAGAACAACTTAAAAAATTAAAAACAATTTTAAACTAACAATGCACGAAACGTCTATAATAAATGGTATATACAGAACTCTTAAGCAAGAGTTTGAAGCAGAGAAACTTAATAAAATGACAGGTATTTACGTAAGAGTAGGCATATTGTCAAATATAGAGCCTCGACTTTTAATGAATGCATACGAAGCATCTCATATGACTAATCCAAGTTTTCAAAATGTAAAGCTCAACATAGAAATGTTAGCGCTTAAAATACAATGCGAAAGATGTAATCATATTACCGATGTAAAGCAGTATCGCTTTTTATGTGATAAGTGCCAGATACCCAGTAAAAATGTTATTCAAGGTGAGGAAATGTTAATACACAAAGTAGAATTTGATGATTAAGTAGCGATGTTAAAAAGAACATTAACATATACAGAACGAATTTTCGATACTTGCAAACAGTTTTATGAAAGTAAAAAAAGTTTGTATGCAACAAGTGTTGTTTTAGTTATAGCATTCGTTCTTTGTTCTCTATTAAGTGTACTAGTTATATCAGAATATATTAATCTTGGGTATTATCAAAGTAAGTTTGAAAATCCATTTTTTTCTATAGAAATTGTATTTACATTACTTTTAATTATTGAGTTATTTGGACTCATTTTTGTGCTACCACAGTCAGTTGCTAAATCTGTAGGGAAACAATTTGAATTATTATCGTTAATATTTTTAAGAGATGGTTTTAAAGAGTTTAGCCATATAGGAACAGATTTTAGTTGGGAACATATGCAAGATTCAATTATTCCTATGGTGGTTTATGGTTTTGGTGCGATTGTTATTTTCTCTCTAATAAGTATTACTGGAACATTGCAAAAACGCTTTAAATTAACATCAACAGAGGATGACCAAATTCAGTTTATAAGATTAAAAAAGTTGCTTGCTTTATTATTACTTCTTGCCTTTGCTGTAGTAGGATTTAACGATTTAAAAACGTTAATAATAACTGGCAGTTACTTACATTCTTTTCAAACTTTTTATACAGTGCTTATTTTTAGCGATATTATTATTGTGTTAATAGCATTACGCTATACACTTAATTATTATCGTATATTTAGATATTCAGCATTTGTACTGGCTACTATACTAATTCGTATTTCACTTTCAGCAGAAACATATTACAATGTTGCTATTGGTGTCACGGCTTGTTTATTTGTATTAGTACTTACAGCATCTTATAATTACTTTTTAAAAGACATTTCAAAAAATCAAATCATAAAACAATGAGTATAGAAAAATCTACTAAAGCCGCTCGTGGTACAGTACAATGTGAGAATACGAATCTAAACTTGCTAAAAGCAAACGACTATGTTGCAGATATTATTAAAGCAGAAATGTCTAAAAACAAAACGCTTTTAATAAATATTACCTCTTCCGCAGGAAGTGGAAAAACCACATTAATGCAACAAACGGCAGAACGATTAAAAGACAAATTAACTATGGCTGTAATGGTTGGTGATTTGGAAACAGAACGAGATGCTATTCGTATTCGTGAAACTGGTATCCAAGCATTACAAATTGTAACTGGAGGTATTTGCCACCTCGAAGCACAAATGATTCATCAGGTTTTACCAGAATATAAATTGGAAGATATTGATTTGCTCTTTATTGAAAACGTTGGAAACCTTGTGTGTCCTGCATCTTTCGATTTAGGTGAAGATTTTAGAGTAACGCTTATGGCAACAACTGAAGGTGATGATAAACCAAAAAAATATCCAAGAATGTTTTTAACAAGCGATATGATGTTGGTTTCAAAATCAGACTTATTGCCTTATGTTCCTTTCTCAGTGGAAGCAGTAACAAAAGATGCACGTGAAGTCAATCACGAACTTGAAGTGATACAAATATCTTCTATTAATGGAGAAGGAATGGATGCTTGGTGCGACTGGTTATTAGATAAAGTAAAAGCTAAAAAAGAAGACTGAAGATTGCATATAAAGACATTTAAAATACAAATAAAAGGACGTGTTCAAGGTGTTGGATTCCGTCCTTTTATATTTAATTTGGCAAACCAATACCAATTAAAAGGAACGGTTTCAAACAACGAAAATGGTGTCATTATTTATTGTAATGCTTCTAAAGAAAAGGCTGAAGCATTTTTAGTAAATATACTTCAGGATAAACCTGAAGTTGCAATAATAACCTCACATACAATTATTGAAGCTTCTAATGTTGAATATGTCGATTTTACAATTATTCCTTCTGAATCAAATGCGCAAATCAACATACCATTAACACCAGACTTTGCAGTTTGTCAATCCTGTAAAACGGATATTTCAAATTTAGAAAATAGACGATTTAATTACGCCTTTACAACCTGTGTGCATTGCGGACCACGTTATGCAATTACCACAAAATTTCCTTTTGAAAGAGCACATACTTCAATAGCTGATTTTAAAATGTGTAGTGATTGTGGTGAAGAATATGCTAATCCAAATGACAGGCGATTTCATTCTCAAACCAATTCTTGTTCAACTTGTGGTATCCAATTACGCTTAACAAACAATTTAGGAAGAGCTACTAAAAGCGATAGTATTAGTAAGGTGTCTCAATTGCTTTCCGAAGGAAAAATTATAGCTATTAAAAATACCAACGGTTATGTTTTATGTTGTGATGCTTCAAATCCTCAAACTATTAAAGAATTAAGAAAACGAAAAAAAAGACCCAATAAACCATTTGCAGTATTATATCCTTCAATTGAATTAATTAAAAAAGAATTTGAATTATCGTCTTACGAGCAGGTAGCTTTACAGTCTAGAGTTGCACCAATTGTAATTCTTCAAAACACTAAAAACATAAGTGTTTCTGTAAATGCTATAGCACCAAATTTAAACCAAACTGGTGTGATGCTTCCGTCGTCAAGTCTTTTACAGTTGATTATAAAAACCTTAAACAAACCAATAGTTTGCACAAGTGGTAATAGTCACGGTTCGCCAATTATTTCAATAGAGAAAGAAGCAAATAAAAACTTAAAGGACATTGCTGATTATTTTTTACATCACAATCTCGATATTCAGTTTCCGCAAGATGATTCTGTGGTTAGATTTGCCAGCGAACAACAAATTATATTAAGACGCTCTAGAGGTTTAGCACCAAATTATATTGATATAAAAATCAAGTCTAAAGCACCTGTTTTGGCTATGGGAGCGCATTTAAAAAGTACTTTTACATTTGTGCCTAATGAACAAACGTATGTGAGTCAATACTTTGGAAACTTAGATAGTTACGAGGTTTTAGAACGTTACAAGGCAACTATTAATCAGTATGTACATTTGTTTGAAACAAAACCAAAAACTATTCTTATTGATAAGCATTTGCAATACCAAAGCAGTAGTCTTGGAAATGAATTTGCTTTAGGATGGAACACTAGTATTCAGGAAATTCAACATCATAAAGCACATTTTACAAGTGTATTAGGTGAACATAATCTATTTACTTCTAAAGAGAAAATATTAGGTGTCGTTTGGGATGGAACTGGTTTAGGTGAAGATAATGCTATTTGGGGAGGTGAGTTTTTTGCTTATCAAAATAATGAAATAGAACGATTATCTCACTTTGAATATTACGATTGGTTAGCTAATGATAAAATGGCGAAAGAGCCACGATTAGCATTATTTAGTCTTTTAGATGATTATAATAAAGAAATTATTAAGCATAAATTTTCTGAAACTGAATGGAGCATCTATTCAAAAACAATTAAATCAAATAGTTTAAAAACATCATCTGTTGGAAGACTATTTGATGCGGTAGCTTCCGCATTAGATATTTTAGATATAAATACATTTGAAGCTGAAGCACCTATGCTACTTGAAAATTGCGCAAATACTTATTCTAAAAGTTATTATATCGATTTTTTGCATAAAAAAGAATACGATGAAGTACCTTCAAAACTGATTATTAACGCCATATTAAAAGCACATAGAGAAGGCTTTTGCAAAGAGCGATTAGTCTATAGTTTTATTTACACTTTAGCTAAATCAATAATTAAAATGGCTAAAAAATACGAGTTTAAAATTATAGCTTGTAGTGGTGGTGTATTTCAGAATGCTTTATTGGTTTCAATATTAAGTCAAATAGCGAAAAAAGAAGATATTAATTTAAAATTTAATTGTAAATTGTCTAGCAATGACGAGAATATATCATTTGGACAATTGATGTATCAACAACATATAAAAAATTAAAGACATGTGTTTAGCAATCCCTGGAAAAATAAAAAGTATTGAACTGCAATATGGTGGTGCATTACGAATGGCAACAGTTAATTTTGGAGGTATTACCAAAGAAGCTAGTTTAGAGATGTTGCCATCTGCAGATATTGGAGATTATGTGTTGGTTCACGTAGGTGTTGCCATAAGTAAAGTAGATGAAGAAGAAGCTAAAAAAACCTTTAAATACCTTAAAGAAATTGGGGAATTGGGAGATTTGGTTGATGTAGATAATTACATACCTGAAGACACAGTTTCTGGAGAAATTTCATTAGATGAAGTAACAAAAAACTAGGAATGCTAATTTGTAAAAAGGTGCTATTATGAAGTATATGAAAGAATACCGAGATCCTGAATTAGCAAAGGAGTATCTCGAAGAAATAAAGAAAACCGTTACACAACCTTGGTCTATTATGGAAGTTTGTGGCGGACAAACACATAGCTTAGTAAAAAACGGAATTATAGATATGTTACCAAAAGAGGTTACTATGATTCACGGTCCAGGTTGTCCTGTTTGCGTAACATCTTTAAGTTTAATAGACAAAGCCATTCATTTAGCACTAAATGAAAATGTTATTTTATGCTCCTTTGGAGATATGTTGCGTGTTCCTGGTTCAAAAATTAATTTATTAGAAGCAAAAGCAAAAGGTGCAGATATTCGTATTTTATATTCACCTTTAGAAGCTGTAAGAATTGCTGAAGATAATCCTGATAGAGAAGTTGTATTTTTTGCTGTAGGTTTTGAAACTACTGCACCAGCAAATGCATTATCAGTAATTCATGCGCACAGAAGAAAAGTAAGCAATTATTCTATTTTAGCTTCTCACGTATTAGTGCCACCTGCAATAAAGGCGGTTATTGATGATGAAGAAAGCAAAATTGATGGTTTCCTAGCTGCAGGTCATGTGTGTACTATTATGGGAAATTCAGAATACTATCCTATATCACAAGAACATAAAGTACCAATAGTCGTTACAGGTTTTGAACCTTTAGATGTCCTTCAAGGTATCTTGATGGTGCTTCGTCAATTAGAAGCAGATAAAGCTGAAGTTGAAAATCAATATTCAAGAATAGTAAGAGAAGAAGGTAATATTGAAGCACAAAAAATCATTTCGGATGTTTTTGAAATTAAAAACCAAGTTTGGAGAGGTATTGGTGAGATTCCTGAAAGCGGTTACGCTGTAAGAGAAAAATACGCCAATTTCGATGCCAATAAAAAGTTTTCTATCACTATTGAAGAAGCGCCAGAACATCCAGATTGTATTTCTGGTCAAATAATGAAAGGTATTAAAAAACCTTTTGAGTGTGCTCAGTTTGGTAAAAAATGTAAACCTTCATTTCCTCTTGGAGCACCAATGGTAAGTAGTGAAGGTGCTTGCGCAGCTTACTATCATTTCTCTGGCTTAATTGAAGCTTAATCCTTAAATCAAACAACCTTAAATGTCGGATTCAAAAAAATTACGAATGCAATTGCAATGCCCAATGCCAAAGTTAGACTTTGATGTTATAACACTTGGTCATGGTAGTGGAGGCACATTAACAAATAAACTACTCGATTCTGGAGTTTTCGATTTATTAAGTAATGATATTCTTGATGAAAGACATGATGGTGCTTTCCTAGAAATGAATGGAAAAATGGCATTCTCTACAGATAGTTTTTTAGTCTCACCTATTTTTTTTCCTGGCGGAAATATTGGAGAATTAGCGGTTAACGGAACAGTTAACGATTTGGCTATGTGTGGTGCTATTCCTAAATATTTATCCTTAAGTTTTATTATTGAAGAAGGACTTAAAATGACTGAATTTTGGGAGATTTTAGTAGCTATTAAATATGCTTGTGAAAAAGCAGGTGTTAAAGTTGTTACTGGAGATACTAAAGTTGTAGAAAAAGGAAAAGGAGATAAAATATTCGTTAATACTTCAGGTGTTGGTAATATCCATCCTAAAGCAAATATTAGTGAAAAGAATATAAAGGTTGGTGATAAAATTATTGTAAGTGGTAATATAGCGACACACGGAATGGCAATTATGTCTGTACGTGAAGGACTAGAGTTTGATTCTACAATTGAAAGTGATACCATGAATTTAAACCACACAATTATAAATTTAATCGAACAGTTTGGTGAAGATATTCATCTACTTACAGATCCAACTCGTGGTGGTGTTGCAACTGTTTTAAAAGAAATTGCATTGTCTTCCAATATTGGTATTGATATAGCGCAACGCGATTTACCAATAAACGATCAAGTGGCAAGTGCATGTGAGCTATTAGGTTTAGATCCATTATATGTTGCTAATGAAGGCTTATTTTTAAGTTTTGTAGACGCTTCTATTGCTGATGCGTTTATAGAAACACTACAAAAAGATGAAAACGGTACACACGCAAAAATTATAGGAACTGTTGTTGAAGAACATCCTAAACAAGTTATCATGGAAAGCGCTATTGGCGGAAAACGTGTGGTAAGTATGCTTCCTGGAGAACAATTACCAAGAATCTGTTAATCTATGGATTTTAAAACACTGGGAGACCAAGTTACTAATGGACGTTTGTTTAGAGGTTCAAAACAAAACCCTTTTTTAGCACCGAGAGGTGTTTTTGTAGCAAAGAACAAACTTTTTGTATCAGACACTGGACAAAATCGTGTTTTTATTTGGAATACAATCCCTACTTCAGAATTTCAAGAACCAGACATTATTTTAGGGCAATTAGACGTTTCAGATAGTGGAAGAAACGCTGGAGGCAATGTTTCGTCTACCACATTGCAATATCCTTCTGGAATATGGAGTGATGGCGAAAAATTAATTGTTGCAGATGCCTGGAATCACAGAGTGCTTATTTGGAATGCGATTCCTACAGAAAATGCACAACCTGCTGATGTGGTTTTAGGTCAACCAAATTTTGACGCCAATTTACCCAATGTAAAAGGGATAGGGAACGACCCAAGTGCAAAGTCGTTTAACTGGCCTTACGGACTGTTTTCTGACGGTAAAAGCCTTTGGATTGCTGACACTGGAAATAGACGCATCTTATTTTATAATACTATTCCGACCGAAAATTACACCGAAGCCGATGAAGTAATTGGTAAACAATCATTTACAACACGAGACTACAATAATGACGAGCCTATTTGGCCTTATTCCATTAAAATAAATAGCAAAGGTCAAATGGCGGTTGCAGACACGCAATTCTATCGTGTACTCATCTGGGATAAAAAAGAAGATGCACTTTCAAAACCTGCTGATGTTATTATTGGTCAAGATGATTTTGATGCTTGTGGGCAGAATCAATTTAGACTAGCGCCAGAAGCAAACACGCTCAATTGGACTTATGATGCTTGTTTTTATAAAGAGGGTATTTTAGTAAATGATACTGGCAATAGCCGAATTTTAAAGTTTAACAAAATTCCAAATGAAAATAACGTTTCCGCGGAAACAGTAATTGGACGTGAAGATTTTAAAACAAGTAGTGAGTTTAAAGGGAATATGCACGGAACGAAAAGCGCTATTTATTGGCCGTTTTCCATTACAACCGAAGGTGATACTTTATTCATTGCAGATACCGGAAACCACAGGCTTGTTATCTGTGAATTAAAAAGTGAGAAATAACCAATATATTCCTATAACCACAGCAAATAAGCCTCCTGCAAACCGAATACCTTTAAAAAATAAAGGATGATTTGCATCTTTTGAATAACGTGCAATATTACCTAATATCAATGCGTACACAGTCATAGCGAGTACAGTACCAATTGCAAATCCTACGATATATTGAATACCCTCAACTTTTGTTTCAAAAGCTAGTACAGGAAGCAATAGAATAAAGTGTGCTACACCAGCCAAACCGTGAATAAAACCGATACTAAGAGATGATACTATATTCTGCTTGAGTTGTTTTTTATGAGTATGTTCATCACTTTTTGTTGAATAGGTGTGAATATGTGTATGACCATCGCTGTGCGTATGTGGATGCGTATGCTTTTTCTTTTCATTAAAAATGCGATAGAATGCCCATAGACCAACAGCAATTAGCACTAATGCGACCAGTTGCTCACTATAACCAGAAATAGTTTCGATAGGAATAACTTCTTTAAATAGTAAGAATAATACTCCTATTAGTAACATTCCAATTAAATGTCCAAAACCCCAAACTAGTCCTATTTTCCATCCTTTTCTTTGTGAGGAAATTGCAAGAGGTGTGACAGCAGCAAGATGGTCAGGACCAGAAATAACGTGAAGAATTGAGGCTAGTATGGCTGAAAATAATGTTGTAATCAAAACGGTCTAAATATTTTTATAAAAATTGAAGTTAATTATTTCTAATTTAACACCAAATTTTAATTGACTGAAATTTTCTCGTAGCTAAATTAGAATGTTATTACATGTTTGATTTTGAGATAATTATTCTTATATCTTCATTCAAAAAGTTTGAACTCTGTCTTCTCGAGGTCACTAAAAGCAAGCTATTACAGCTTGCTTTTTTTTTTGATTATAATCTAATGACTTTAACTATTAACTAAAAAAATCACCAAAACTGTTAGCTACCTAACATTTTAATCTTTTTAGCTGCTTTAATTTTGTGTTGAACAAATTAAAATAACAAGCAATGATTAAAAAATCAATTTTAGGATTACTAGCAATAGCGTTTTTTGCAGTATCATGTAGTAGCGACGATGACGCGGCACAAGTAATAATGCCAGAAGCTGGTGAATTATCAGGCGGTCCTTACACGTTCTGTATAGATGGTATGCCAGATATGGTAAGTGGTATTACTTTAAATAACCCAAATGCCGCAGGCACCAACCGTGGTTATGTAATTACCGATGATCTAGGTAATATTCTTGGTTTGCCACCAACATTAGACGCCGTTGAAGGTGTTGATTTTGATGGTGCAGGTTCTGGGGTGTGTTTAATTTGGTATTTACGTTACGAAAACGGATTAGAGGGTTTAGAAGTTGGTATGAATGCCAGTAATTTAGTTGGTTCTTTTGATTTATCTAATGCATTAACTGTAACTAGAAATCAACCAGAAGCAGGTACATTATCAGGCGGTCCTTTTACATTCACTGTAGATGGCACACCAGATATGGTAAGTGGTATATCGCTAGATAACCCAAACGCTTCTGGTGCAATTGGAACTTACGTTATAACAGATGATCAAGGTATGATATTAGGTGTGCCACCAACATTAGCAGCAGTAGAAGGTGTTAATTTTGATGGTGCTGGTACAGGTGTATGTTTTATTTGGTATCTAAGATATGAAGATGGTTTACAAGGTTTAGCGATGGGTATGAATACAGCAAATTTAGAGGGGTGTTTTGACCTCTCTAATGCGATACAAGTTACGAGAAACTAAATTTTGAAAAAGAGAATTTACCGCAAATGCGATAAATTAAATTGAGTTTTTAAAAGGCTACCTAAGGGTAGTCTTTTTTAGTTAAGTGCATTTTTAGTAATAAAAACGCGCCAACCTATAATAGCCAGTTGTAGTTTGTTGGCTTTACTTAGGTCTAACTGTCTTTTGCTGTAAGACGGTAATAGGACTTTGTTAATTTGGGCTAAAACTCTAAAGACTTTATTTTTCATTTTTATAGACTACTAAATCTTTAGTAAAAATAGTAAAACTTATTCTAGAACTAAGTTTTACTTTTTTGTTGGAATTTATTAATTGGTTAATTAATTGGTTTTTGGTTTAATTTAGAATATTGAAAATATAATATCAATAATCAATTTAGCTAATGTCATCATAATTTTTTTGGTTTAGAGGTTAATAATTTACTTGATTGAGTTTTCAATATATATCGAGAATGAATAATCCTCCAAACGATTTAGTAAAAATTAATGAATTTGAATTTTATTTTATAAGTAAATTAATCATTTTAGTTATAATAAAATGTGACTTATCTATAAATAAGTGTTGAATTGTAATTTATATAATAAATTAACGTTATTAATTGTAATATTTAAAGGGGTGATTTGAAAGGGATTTCCAAATCGTAGAGGCAATTCATCTTAAAATCACCTAATTTATTGTGTTTCATCATTTGTAAAATTTAAAACCTGATAAATATCATAGTTTAATTTCAGTGTTTTTTGTAATTAATATGTCAGCTAAATATTAAGTTTATCTTTGTCAAAAATTTTATTATGAATAGAGTAATTGTTGTACTAATACTTTTAATATCTAGCTTTGGATGGTCACAGGTTTTAGTCATTAATGAATTAGATCCCGACACACCAAGTACAGATACTGCAGAGTTTATAGAGTTAAAGTCTGCGAGTCCAAATTTTTCTACAAATGGTTATATTTTGGTCTTCTTTAATGGTTCTACTAGTGGTGCTGATTCTAGTTATTTGGTTATAGATTTAGAAGGTTACACTACAGATAATAACGGATTGTTAGTTATTGGTAGTGATGGTGTTTTTCCTACTCCGCAGTATTTTATAGCACAAAACCTTATTCAGAATGGTGCAGATGCTGTTGGTATATATCAGGCGTCTGTAAACGATTTTCCTGAAGGTACTTTAGCGACACAGTCTAATCTTATAGATGCTATGGTTTATGATACTAACGATTCAGATGATGCTACTTTATTAGCTTTAATGGGGGAGACCAACCAGTATAACGATAATGGTACAAATGCCAATCCTAAATCTATACAACGTTTTGTAGATGTTAATGGTGTAGAAACTTATTCTGCTGTTGAGCCAACACCAAGAAGAGAAAATGACGGCTCAGGTATTGCTGTAAATCCTATTGCAATAGCAGTCGCCGCGGTGCAGTATGCAGAGGGTTTAATTTTTGATATTACATTTACTGCAGAGAACGCAATGACTTCAGATTTAAATTTTTCTATAAGTTTAAATAATCTTGGATTTAATGCTACTGATTTTACAGGTGCAACAAGCTTAACTATTGCTACAGGCCAAACAACCACAAGTACAACTATAACTTTAATAGATGATACTGATGATGAAGGTGATGAGGTTTTAAGAATTAGATTTTTAGATTTAGTAGAGCCAGAAATTCCTTTTAACAATAATGTAGAGGTAAGGGTTGTTGATAATGATTTTACAGTTGCCGCATGGGGCACCCCTTTAAATTCTACATTTGGTAGTGTGCAAAGTACACAGCCTACTGGTTATTACAATAGTTTAGATGGGTTAGCAGACTTAGCGCTTAGGCAGGCATTGCAAGATATTATTGCAGATCCGTCTATAGTGAGAGCACAGACTTATGCAGATGTTATAGATATTTTAATAGAAGCAGATCAAAACCCAGAAAACAGTAACCAAGTGTGGTTGGTATATTCGGAAGAGGGGAGAGCTAAGCTAGATTTGCAAACCGGTAGTAATAATACAAATAAGTGGAATAGAGAACACACTTTTCCAAGGTCTCGAGGCGGTTTTGGTGATATTGAAGACGATGAGATTGCAGATGGTATAGATGTTTTTTGGGAAACTAAGGCAGATTCTTTAAGGCATGGTAACTCAGATGCACACGCACTTAGGGCTGCTGATGCCTCAGAAAACAGCTCGCGTGGTAACAAACACTATGGTGACTATGTTGGGCCTACCGGTAATTTACAGAGTTTTAGAGGTGATGTGGCACGTAGTGTATTATATATGGAGATTAGGTATAATGGTTTAGAGGTAGTTAATGGTTTCCCTACTGTTACAGGTCAATTGGGTGATTTAGCAACCTTATTAGATTGGCACAGAAATGATCCGCCAGATGATTTTGAAATGAACAGAAACAACATTATCTATAATTGGCAATTTAATAGAAACCCTTTTATAGACCAGCCAGATTTAGTAGAATTTATTTGGGGAAATAGTGTTGGCCTAGCTTGGAGTCAAGGATTAAGTACTGAAGAAAATGCGTTGTTGCAAGCTGTTATTTATCCAAATCCTACAGAAGGTAGAGTATATATTACTGGTTTTAATACAGCTATTGAAGTTGAGGTGTTTTCTATAGATGGTAAGCGTTTAAAACGTTTTGAAAGTGTTGAAGATTATATTGATTTGGACCTAGCTTCTGGTTTATACCTCTTAAAATTAACAAGTGCAAATGGTTCTATCGTTAAAAAAGTAATGGTAGATTAAAGCGTATTTTACATATAAATTAAAAAGCCAAACTGATTTATCAGTTTGGCTTTTTAATTTTAAAATAGAAATAGATGTTAAATTAATCTCTACCGCTCGTACCAACAATTAATGAGCCCTCAGATAGACCAAACTGAATGCCTGTAATACCATCATCGCTTTTAAATCTTGCAGACGACTCTTGGCCTTTACCATTGCTAAGACTAATTTTTATACTTGTAATTTCGCCTGCTTTATTTCGTTTTACTTTAGAGTATTTTACCGTAATGCCTTGCTTTTCGAGTAATGTTTTTTGACTGTCCAAAACCTTATCTGGTGAGTACCTAGAGATGTAAGCTAGTGTTCCATTTTTACTAGAATCTTCGTCATCTATATACTGTACACTGCTAACTTCAGATTGTACTATTTTCCATGGCCCTTTTTCTTTTGAAGCTAATTTTGATCCCCATGTCTCTTTTTTATCATCTTTTAATGCGATAATTATTACACCATTTTTTCCTTTATCTCCGTAGATGGAAGTTGCAGTTTTATCTTTTAAAATAGTAGTGCTTTTAATGTGTTTAGGATTTATGGTATTTAATTCGTCATAATCTAGAACCTTACCTTCAAGAATAATTAAAGGTTTCGCATCATCTAAGTTAAAATACTTAATAGCGTTCTGATGCGCTTTACCTTGTTGGTATATGGTGTACGATTCTCCTGTTATTGTCGCTTTAATAGGATCTTTATCCTCTACATATGCACCAATTACTTTGTAGGTGTATTTTCCTTTAATAGAATCTGTTTTAGAACCTTTAACAACACGTATAGTGTCATTTGTAAAACTACTTATATACCTGCCTGTAACTACTGGTAAAGAATCTAAATCGTATAATCTAGATGGGCTTTTGTTTCCTTTTATAATTTTAACACCTTTATAAGAAAAAGTGTCTTCTACGATTTCAACAACTTCGCCATTATCTTTATGGAAGTAGATGTTACCTTCACGTTTTTTTACTGGTTTTGTTCGTATAGTTTCAACAATAACAGGTGCATAGTCTTTAACACTACTAACACCAAAACTTCCATCATCATCTCTACTAAAATAAAATGGTTTTATACCTTTATTGTCTTTTGTATTGTAGTTAGTTGTGCCGTTTTTGGTTTTAAAGGAAATATCAATAGCTGTAATATCATTGTTTCTATTTCGTTTTAAACGTTTTATGTTCATAGAAATACCGTTGAGCTTCAGTTCTTTTTTAATTTCTTCTAGATCATTATCGCTCATTTCTTTATTAAAAGTCACTTTAATAGCTATGTTGTTTGTGTCTTCTTTATCAGGTGTTTTTGTAGTTTGTATGCCTTTGTTAATTATAGATTGGTGTGCTCTTTTTTTGAGTGCATCTATAATCTCTTTGTTAGTAGTATTGTTATCAAAATGTAGTGTCGCTCCATTAATACGACCAACATAACCACCTCCTCGACCAAAGAACTCTTTGTATATAATAAATGAATCTATTGGTGTTGTACTGTTTGAGTAACCATAACTATGATTATTTAGTTTTAGAAATATATTTACAAGTTCGCTTTTTTTATTTCTTTTAACTTGACTAAAAACTAAAGTTCCACCGTTATTTTCAATAGCAGCAGACATGGCGTTAAGTTCTTGGTCTGTGGTGTTTTTTGTGACCACAAACTCTACTTTTGGTTGAGATGAGTTCTCGATTATAGTTTCTGATTCAATATATACCTTCTCAGTATTCATACTCATTAATAGGCCTGCCAATAAAGGAAGCATGAGTAGATACCTCCATTGTTTTTTTGTGTTTGATCTCGATTTTTTTAACATAACGATGCGTTCTTTGATTAATGAATTATAAAAATTATTTGATAATGAAATATTGTGGTTTCCAACAGTGGTCTTCAATAATAAGTGTTGGTATGCTTTTGTGTCGGTCGATTTTTCTTGAGTTATTCGGTCTGCGATGTACTCTAAATTTTGTTTAACATCATTTCTGTACAACCACACAAAAGGGTTGAACCAGAAAACGACACAACTCAATTGAATTAAAATAATATCTAAAGAGTGTAACTGATTTGCATGAACTTTTTCGTGCGTAAGCATTAAATTTAATTCATTTTCATTATACGTATTCGGATTAAAAACAATCCACTTAAAAAATGAAAATGGTGATATCTTATTATTTACAAGAACGTATGTGTACATGCCATCTTTATTTTTTGGATGTTTTAACAACAGTATTATTAAAGATCCAAATTGAAATAAGAATTGAATAAAAAATAAAAGCAATCCTATGCCATAAGCACTAGGTAAGAGGCTCATCCAATTAAATGTATTTTCAACAACAACTGGTGTATTGTCGTTTGCACTTTCTTGTAAAATATAAAAGTCTTCTTGTTGTAGCATTGGTTCTACCGGAATATATATAGGGATCACAATAAGCGGGAAAACTATGGCGACAAGTAAACCAATGATAAGAAACTTACGGTTGTGTTCAAAAAAAGTTTCTTTTTTTAAGAAAAAATAGTAACACAAATAGAATAGCAAAATTACTGCGCTAGCTTTTATTAAATATTCCATTTTAGTTTTTGTTTTCTATTAGTGCAATAATTTCTTTAAGCTCATCAACGCTTATTTTTTCTTCTTTTGCAAAAAAGGAAACTACGTTTTTATACGAGCTATTAAAATAATTTTCGATAGCAGTATTCATAAAGCGTGTTTTGTAATCTTCTTTAGAAACCAGTGGAAAATATTGATGTGTTTTACCATAAGCATTGTAACCAACATAGCCTTTTTCTTCAAGGTTTCTAATAATTGTAGAAAGCGTGTTATAATGAGGCTTGTCTGTCCTAATTTCTGCTAATACATCCTTAACAAATGCTTTTTCTAGCGTCCATAAAATGTGCATAATTTCCTCTTCTTTGTTTGTTAGTTTTTGCATTTCTTATAAGTTTTTGTTTTGTTGGTTTTCTGCTTTAATCTCTTTGGGTGTTGTTTGTTTAGTTCTGTTTTTGTGGCAGGTGACTCTGGTTAAGCGTATTAAAATTAAATATACAACTATTATTGTAGTTATATAACTATAATAATAGTTATTTAACGAAATTTTTAGTTTTTAATTTGTCTTAAAATGAAATGCTATCTTTGTAGAATTAACTAAAAAGTGATATTTAATACGTAAAAATAAATGAGTGTACTTCTTGTTGTTGCAGGTTTGGCTTTGTTGGTTGTTGGTGGTGATTTTTTAGTTAGAGCATCGGTAGGGTTGTCTTTTAAGCTAAAAATATCTAAGTTGGTTATTGGTATGACGGTTGTCTCTTTTGCAACATCAGCGCCAGAGTTATTAGTGAGTTTACAGGCTGCTTTAGATGGTGTTTCAGATATCGCATTAGGTAATGTAATTGGTTCTAATATTGCTAATATTGGACTAGTATTAGGTATAACCGCAATTATATCGCCCCTAGTTGTAGATAAAGATTTTTATAAATTAAATTGGCCAATGATGATGTTAGCCTCTTTTTTACTTTATTATTTTTTGAAGAATGATGGCGTATTAACTGCAATTGAAGGAGCGTTGTTATTTATGGGTTTAATTGTATTTTTAGTTATACTTATACGAAGCTCTAGAAAATCTACAAAAGCTAATCTCGAAGAGGTTGATGATGCGCTTGCTGAGGTGTCTAATTTTAAAATAGGAATGTGGTTATTAATTGGTGCTGCCGGACTCTATTTTGGATCAGATTGGTTGGTTGATGGCGCAAAACAATTAGCAGAGTCTGTTGGTATAAGCGATTATGCTATTTCTGTAACCGTCATTGCTATTGGTACTAGTGTGCCAGAGCTTGCTGCTTCTGTTATTGCGGCATTAAAGAAAGAGAAAGCTATTTCTTTGGGGAATTTAATAGGGTCTAATATTTTTAATATTGCTTCTGTTTTAGGTTTAACAGCAATTATAAAACCTATAGTTGTAAACCCTGAGACTCCTCAAATATTATCCACTAATATCTTTTGGATGATCGCTTTTGCAGCTATTTTAATTCCGTTAATGCTAATGCCAAAGCGTTTAGAGTTGGGTAGGTATAAAGGTTTATTTTTGTTTGGTGCTTATATGGTCTTTATATATATAAGTCTTAAATAAAAAAAGCTATCTATAAAGTGTAATTCTTTTAGATAGCCTTTTTTTAATATAGTTAAACTATTTTACTAGCTTATATCTGCACTTTTTACCGTTTTAATAATACGACCTGCAATTTTGTATGGGTCACCATTAGATGCTGGTCTTCGATCTTCTAACCAACCTTTCCAGCCTTTTTCTACTGTAATAATAGGTATACGAATTGAAGCTCCTCTATCTGATACGCCATAGCTAAAATCATCAATAGATGCTGTTTCATGATCTCCTGTTAAACGCTGGTCGTTAAACTCACCGTAAACTGCCATGTGTTCTTTAACAACAGGTCTAAAAGCTTCACATATTTTTTCATATGTCTCTTTAGAGCCGCAAGTTCTTAAAACTGTATTAGAGAAGTTGGCATGCATGCCAGAGCCATTCCAATCCATATCTTTACCTAATGGTTTTGGGTGATATTCTATATAGTAGCCATATTGCTCTGTTAATCTGTCTAATAAATAACGTGCTATCCAAATTTCATCACCTGCTATTTTAGCACCTTGAGCAAACAGTTGAAATTCCCATTGTCCTGATGCAACCTCTTGGTTTATCCCTTCAAAATTTAAACCTGCATCAATACATAAATCAGCATGCTTTTCAACTAAATCTCTTCCATGTGTGTGTCTTCCACCAACAGAACAGTAATACATACCTTGTGGAGCTGGGTAACCGCCAATAGGAAAACCTAAAGGGAGTTGGGTTTTGGTATCCATAATGAAATACTCTTGTTCAAAACCAAACCAGAAATCATTATCTTCATCTTCAATAGTAGCTCTACCGTTAGAGACGTGTGGTGTACCATCTGCATTTAAGACTTCAGTCATTACTAAATAGCCATCTCTTCTTGCAGGATCTGGATAAATAGCTACTGGCTTTAAAAGACAATCTGAAGAACCTCCTGATGCTTGTTTTGTTGAAGAACCATCAAAAGACCAGATTGGGCAGTCTTCTAATTTTCCACTAAAGTCATTTTCAACTTTAGTTTTGCTTCTCATGTTTTGGGTTGGATAATAGCCATCTAACCAAATGTATTCAAGTTTTGATTTACTCATAGTGAATAGGTTTATAAAATTTGATACGCAAAAATCATTAAAAATTATTTATACCCCAAAAAAAATAGGGTTAAATGTAAAAAAATCTTATTAACAGTTGTTAATACCCAAAAATATGTGTGGTTGTATTATTATATTATTAATTTTGCAGTACAAAATACTATACTATGTCTACATTAAGATTTCATGCAGTAAAAAAGGCTTTAAAACAAAAACCAATTACTATTAAGGAGCCAAAGCGTCGCTCTGAGGTATTTGGTGCTAATGTGTTTAATGCGTCCGCAATGCGACAATATTTAACAAAAGAGGCTTTAAATAGTATAATTGAGGCTATAGAAAAAGGAACAAAAATTAATAGATTGGTTGCAGATCATATCTCTACAGGGATGAAAGAATGGGCAATTTCTAAAGGTGCAACGCATTATACGCATTGGTTTCAGCCTTTAACGGGTGCCACTGCTGAAAAGCACGATGCTTTTTTTGAAACTATAGACGGTGGTTTAGCTATTGAAAAATTTGAAGGCAGTCAGCTGGTACAACAAGAGCCAGATGCTTCGAGTTTTCCAAATGGCGGTATAAGAAATACATTTGAAGCTAGGGGATATACTGCTTGGGATCCTACATCGCCTGCATTTATATATGGTACAACATTATGTATTCCTACAGTTTTTGTTTCCTATACAGGCGAAGCGTTAGATTATAAAACACCTCTTTTACGAGCATTACAAGCCGTAGATACAGCAGCTGTAGCGGTTTGTAAGTATTTTGATAAAAATGTAAAAAAGGTGAATGCGTCTTTAGGTTGGGAGCAAGAGTATTTTTTAATTGATAATGGTTTAGCCACTTCGCGCCCGGATATTGTACAAACTGGGAGAACGCTTTTGGGGCACTCTCCAGCAAAAGGTCAGCAATTAGATGATCATTATTTTGGTACCATTCCTAATCGTGCAATGGCTTACATGCGCGACTTAGAGAATGAATGTATGTTGTTGGGTATACCAGTTAAAACCAGACATAATGAAGTGGCACCCAATCAATTTGAGCTAGCGCCAATTTTTGAAGAAGCCAACTTGGCAGTAGATCATAACTCTTTATTAATGGATGTTATGAAAAAAGTTGCAGAGCGACATAGTTTTAAGGTCTTGCTGCACGAGAAACCGTTTGCAGGTGTTAATGGGTCTGGTAAACATAACAATTGGAGTTTAAGTACAGATACAGGTGTGAATTTGTTGTCGCCGGGTAAAACACCAATGAGTAATCTTCAGTTTCTAACCTTCTTTATTAATACCATTAAAGCTGTAAATGAGTACGAAGAGTTGTTGAGAGCTGCAATTGCCTCTGCTAGTAACGATCATAGATTGGGGGCTAATGAGGCGCCACCTGCTATTATTTCGGTATTTATTGGTGCGCAACTTACTAAAGTTTTAGAAGAATTAGAGACCGTAACAAAAGGGAAATTATCACCTAAAGAAAAAACAGATTTAAAACTTAATGTCGTTGGTAAAATACCCGAAATTTTACTAGACAATACAGATAGAAATAGAACATCTCCCTTCGCCTTTACGGGTAATAAATTTGAGTTTAGGGCCGTCGGTTCTACGGCAAATTGTGCCAACCCAATGACGGTTTTAAATACTATAGTTGCAAAACAGCTTATAGATTTTAAGAAAGAAGTAGATGGTTTAATTGATGAAAAGTCTATGAAAAAAGATGATGCTATCTTTAATGTATTAAGAGAGTATATAAAAAATTCAAAATCAATTCTTTTTGAAGGTAATGGGTATAGTGATAACTGGGAGGCTGAAGCAAAAAAACGAGGCTTAAGTAATAATAAGACAACACCAGAGGCGCTTAAAGTTAAAGTTTCAGAAACGGCATTAGCACTTTTTGAAAGTCTAGGTGTTATGAATAGGGTAGAGTCTGAGGCGCGTTACGAAATTGAAATGGAAGAGTATATTCTGCATATTCAAATTGAAAGTCGTGTTATTGGTGATATTGCTAGAAATCATATTATACCTACAGCAGTAAGATATCAAAATATTTTAATAGAAAACGTAACAGGGCTAAAAACAATTTACGGTGATTCATTTAAGGCGCTTGCAAAAGAGCAACTATCGCTTATTGAAGAAATATCTAGTCATATAGAAGGTTTAAATTCTATGGTCACTAATATGATAAATACACGTAAAGCGGTTAATAAAGAAGTTACAATAGAGAAAAAAGCTAGTGGTTATTGTGATACTGTTAAGCCTTACTTTGAAAAGATTAGATACCATTGTGATAAACTAGAATTAATGATTGATGATGAGTTGTGGCCATTAACAAAATACAGAGAGCTTTTATTTACTAGATAATTATTGATATCTAGGTTTGTCAATGTAAATTTGTATGACAGGTTTATAGTATAAATGTTTTAAAACATGCGTAAAGTTACGTAGTTGAAAACCATTCAACGACACCAAAAGTGTATTTTACCGATAACAAATGTCGAGTTGTCGAAAAGTTGATAGATGAGTCTTAAATATATAAGTTTATGTGGTTTTACAGTTTGATTAATTAGTATTTTTGAAGTGCTATTAATCAATAATGTTTAAAATGAAGAAGTTACTACTAAGTGTAGCTATACTTGTTGGTGCAACTTTAATTCTTTCTCAAGACAATTCAGAAGAATTAAATAGTGTAAACAAAGATGATGTTACAAACATCCAATCTAAGCTGCAGGCAGATTCTTAAAAATTAATTTTAATTAGGTTATTAAAACCAGATGAAAGATAAAGTCTAAATTAGATTTTATCTTTTTTTTTTTAAAATTATTATATTGCATAACCCTATAAACTAAGAATCAACCCTAATAAAATTAAAACAGTTTATATGATTCTGAAATTAAAGTGGCTTTTTGTAGTCCCAGTGTTTATTATTTTTGCTCATAATGTCACCTTTTCACAAGAGAAGGATGTCTCTAGGTTATTAGAAGTCTCATCTGTTGATACTGATTCTGTAAGTGATCTAAAAAATAAATTTGAGCGTTTAGTTTTTTTTGATTTTCGTGGTACTAATGTTTTTGAAACCGCTATTGGTTCTTCTGTCTTAATTGGTGATTTTGAAGACCCTAGTTATGGTTTTTACTTTAAAGTAGGTTACAAGCGTAGCGTAACAGATCATTTGTTTTTTGGTTTGGCTTTTAATAAATACAGACTAGCTTATAATGATACTGCTCAAGATTTAGTCTCGTTCGATTTTAATATTGAATATTTGGTATTTCCTTACAAAGACTTATCTCCATTTATATACTCAGGTTTTGGCTATAATGCATTATCTGATTTTGAGTTGAATGCCGTTAAGGTACAAGCAGGTTTTGGATTTGAATATATTGTATCAGAAGGTATTGGTCTAAAGTTATTTGCAGAGTATAATTATAGCTTAGATGATGACGTAGATTTCTTAATAAATGATAAAGAAAATGATTCTTTTTTAAGGATTGGAGCAGGTGTAAATTTATATTTTGGTGGTAATAAGCAGAAAGAGAAGCGGTTAAGTAAAATTCCTACGCAAATTAAAACTAATTCTATTCTGCAAGATAATTAAACACAATTCTTACTTTTGTAAAACCAATTTTTAATAAGTTTCAATGAGTAATTCGGTAAGCAAAAGATATGCACAGCGTGGTGTTTCAGCATCAAAAGAAGATGTGCACAATGCTATAAAAAATATTGATAAAGGCTTGTTTCCTAAGGCCTTTTGCAAAATAGTTCCAGATTATTTAACAAACGACAGTGATTATTGTCTTATAATGCATGCAGACGGTGCGGGTACAAAATCATCTCTAGCTTACATGTATTGGAAAGAAACTGGCGATTTATCTGTGTGGAAAGGTATTGCTCAAGATGCCTTGATAATGAATATTGACGATTTGCTTTGCGTTGGTGCAACCGATAATATTATGTTATCGTCAACTATTGGTAGAAATAAAAACCTAATTCCGGGTGATGTTATATCGGCAATTATTAATGGTACCGAAGCTTTAATAGAGGATTTAAAAGGATTTGGTGTTACTATCCACTCTACAGGTGGTGAAACTGCAGATGTAGGTGATATTGTAAGAACTATTATTGTAGATTCTACAGTGACTGCGCGTATTAAGAGAAGCGACGTTATTGATAATGCAAATATTGAAGCCGGTGATGTTATTGTTGGTTTAGAATCTTTTGGCCAAGCATCTTACGAAACTGAGTATAACGGTGGTATGGGAAGCAATGGTTTAACTTCTGCAAGGCACGATGTGTTTTCTAAATATTTAGCAGAAAAATATCCTGAAAGTTTCGATGCTGCGGTTCCTGAAGATTTAGTCTATTCTGGGCAAACAAAACTTACAGATGCTGTAGAAAATTCACCTATAGATGCTGGTAAATTAGTTTTATCCCCTACAAGAACGTATGCTCCAATTATAAAAGCCATTCTTAATAAGTATAAGAGTGATGCAGTACATGGTATGGTGCATTGCAGTGGTGGTGCTCAAACAAAAATTCTTCATTTTATAGATCATCTTCATATTGTAAAAGATAATATGTTTGCTGTTCCTCCATTATTCAAATTAATACAAGAGCAATCAAAAACTGATTGGAAAGAAATGTATCAAGTTTTTAACTGTGGGCATCGTATGGAATTGTACGTTAAACCAGATGTAGCACAAGATATTATTGCTATTTCAAAATCATTTAATGTAGATGCTAAAGTTATAGGTAGAGTAGAGGCTTCAGAGAAAAAGCAATTAACAATTAAGAGCACTTACGGTACATTTTCTTATTAAAATAGTTTAACATGCAAAGTTGTCGGTTACACTTGTTTGCGGTATTACTAGCTTTTTCTAGTGTAGTAGTAGCGCAGCCGGATTCTTTATTTTTTGTAAAGAAAAAGACTAAAGACATTAAGTTAGGTTGGGTCACAAAAAAAGAAGTTGGTTTATATCTTAACCAAGTATCTTTCACTAATTGGAATGCGGGCGGTACCAACTCAATCTCCGCTATATTAAGTGGCAAAGCTACAGCACGATATAAACAAGAAAAATTATTTTGGAATTCGACCTTAAATTTAAGATATGGACTCAATAAACAAGATAATCAACCACTATTTAAAACCGAAGATGTTATAGAGGTTATTTCTAATTTTGGTATTGAGAAAAATCCAACTAGTAATTGGTTTTATTCAGCTAGGTTTAACTTAAATACACAATTTGCAAATGGTTTTAGTAACCCAGATGGGAGTGATCCTATTTCAAAATTTTTAGCACCAGGTTATGTTTTTATGGGTATGGGTATGGAGTATGGTAGGCATATAGAAAGGCTTTCCTTTTACGCGTCTCCTTTTACATTAAAAACAACCTTTGTGTTAGATAGTGAATTAGCAAATAAAGGTGCTTTTGGTGTTGATCCGGCAATTTACGATTTAGAAGGAAATATTATAAAAGCGGGTAGAAAGGTTAGGCAAGAGCTTGGTATATTACTTACGAATCAATTTGAAGAGGACGTATTTGAAAACATAAAAGTAAATAGTTTGTTGCGACTTTACACGGATTATATTAACAGTTTTGGCAATGTAGATTTAGATTGGGAGCTTAATATAGACATGAAAGTTAACCGTTATGTGCAGGCCACATTAGGATCGCACTTAAGATACGATAATGATATAAAAGTAGAGTTGCAAACCAATGAAATTACTAACGAAGAAGTAGTAATAAAGGGGGCGAAATTACAATGGAAACAAATTTTGGGTGTTGGTGTCGTTATAGATTTAGATAATATTATAAAAGCAAGTACTAATCCTTAATTAATTAGTTGTTGGTGCTGAGGTAATTATAATCTTCTAACTCAGTAAGTTTATGTATTTCTTTGGTAGTTCCGTTTTTAAGTAAATAAATAGAGTCTGATGCTTCTATAATAGGTTTGTATAAATGATCTGTTATTATAATTGCTTTATGTTCTTTTTCTTCTGCTATAAGTTGAAGTATTTTTTCAATATATAAAGGTCCTAAATGCGAAAAAGGCTCATCTAAAATTGTGATTTCACTTTTTGTTTTTAAAATTAAATAGGTTTCAATTAGTCGTCTTTCACCACCAGAAAGTTGTTTAAATTTTAAATCTTCATGTTTAGAAAAGCTTTCAAATTCTTTAATAAACAATTTCCAATTCACATTAAATAATCTAAACATGTGGTTTAGTTTTGAGCCACCAGGAATAAAGTTGTATTGTGGTAGGTATTTTACTAATTTTGTTTTGTAAAGTGGTTTTAAAAGCGGTTTATTATTGAGTCTTAACAATTTATACTTTGGCTTTAGGTTGCCAAAAGCAATATTGAGCAAACTACTTTTGCCACAGCCATTTCGTCCTAAAATAGCAGTTACTTTTCCGGTTTCTGCTTTCAGGTAAATACCATTTAAAATGCGTTTATTCTTAAAGTAAAGTTCTACATTGTCTAATTCAAAAATCATGTTTGTTACGTAAATTCCTTAAATATAGTAAGAAAGATAAGGGTTAAAATACAATCTACAACAAAGACTAAAAAAAATAATACGAAGGACGAAATTCCTAGATTATTATAAAAAGTTAGTTTTTGTTTCTTAGAGGATTCGTTAAAATAATACCATGCAAAAACCGTAAGAAATAATTTGGTAATTAGTGCTGGTGTTAACTGCGGATTTATAAATGCAATTATAACATTAGCAACAAAAGACCAAGCGATTAACTGTTTGTAAAATGCAAGTATAGCTAGGAGACGATACATATTACTTTAGTAACGTCTGTTTTGTGTAATTTATTTTTGAATGTTGATATGTACTTACAACTGAAGCTTCAGAATTCATAAATTATCGTATTTTTGAATTTCAATTTTTTGAATTACAATGTTAGAGAAAATACAGATTATAAAGCAACGTTTTGATGAGGTTAATGACCTTATTATTCAGCCAGACATTATATCAGACCAGCAACGCTATGCCAAACTAATGAAGGAGTATAAGGATTTAAAAGTCATTGTAGATAAAGGCGTTATTTATAAAGAATTTTTAGAAAATGTTACAGAGTCCGAAGAAATCATTGCAGATGGTTCTGATGCAGAAATGGTAGAAATGGCTAAAATGCAGCTCGATGAAGCCAAAGAAGCCATTGCAAAACTAGAAGAAGAAATTCGTTTTATGCTAATCCCTAAAGATCCGGATGATGCTAAAAACGTAGTTGTTGAGGTAAGAGCAGGTACAGGTGGAGATGAAGCAAGTATTTTTGCTGGAGATTTGTTTAGAATGTATTCTAAATATTGTAGCGATAAAGGTTGGCGAGTAGATGTAGTAAGCCAAAGTGACGGAACTTCTGGTGGTTTTAAAGAAGTTATTTTTGAAGTCTCTGGTGAAGATGTTTTTGGTACTTTAAAATTTGAAGCTGGTGTGCACCGAGTGCAACGTGTACCACAAACAGAAACGCAAGGCCGTGTGCATACAAGTGCTGCAACGGTTATGGTATTGCCCGAAGCAGAAGAATTTGATTACCAGTTAGATATGACGGAGGTACGTATAGAACGTACAACTTCTACAGGTCCTGGTGGTCAGTCGGTAAATACAACCTATTCTGCAATTAAATTACACCATGAGCCAACAGGTATGATTGTAAGTTGTCAAGATCAAAAATCATCACATAAAAATTTAGAGAAAGCATTAAAAGTTTTACGTTCTAGATTATACGATTTAGAATTAGCAAAACAACAAGCTGCAGATTCCGAAAAGCGTAAAAGTATGGTGAGTTCTGGTGATAGAAGTGCAAAAATTAGAACATACAACTATCCACAAGGCCGTGTAACAGATCATAGAGTGCCAGGATTAACACTCTACGATTTGTCAAATATTATTAATGGTGATATTCAAAAAATAATAGACGAACTAATGTTAGCTGAAAACACTGAGTTGTTAAAGGCTAATGATGATGTAATATAACCAATTCCTGCGAAGGTGGGAATCTCATGAATGAAACTAAAATTGTTTTATGTTATTCTTTTGCTTTGCTTTTGTTGTGACGAAACTTCAAAAAAACAAAGTATAAAGACATCAATAGGCGACTTAACAAATAAAAAACCTTCTGTTTTTCTTGAAGAATGTATTTTTGATCAAGCGACCCAGACTGATGAATTTTTAAAAGAAATTGATGAGTTAGAAGGCTATGTATGGAATACTGAAACTAAAACAGCAGAAATTACACTATATGATCATTGGTTTTTAACTATAAGACGAGATGATTTTAATTATCATGCCAATCTTATAGATAAAAAATTGTACGAGTATTATTATTTTAATAATAAAACCACAACAACTTTTGACATAGGCTATTATTACAACTAGATAATGACAACACAACAATTAATTACGCAAATCAAAAAAAAGCAATCTTTCCTTTGCATAGGCTTAGATGTAGATTTAAATAAAATACCGAAACACTTATTAAAAGAGGAAGATCCCATTTTTGCTTTTAATAAAGCAATTATAGATGCAACACATCATCTTTGTGTGGCTTACAAACCAAACACAGCATTTTATGAAGCCTATGGCATTAAAGGATGGCAAGCTTTAGAGAAAACTATTAATTATTTAAATGAAAATCACCCAGATATTTATACCATAGCAGATGCAAAGCGTGGTGATATAGGTAACACAAGTACCATGTATGCAAAAGCATTTCTCGAAGATTTAGGTTTTGATAGTGTTACAGTGGCACCGTATATGGGTAAAGACTCAGTAGAACCATTTTTGGCTTTTAAAGATAAGCACACTATTCTTTTGGCGCTTACATCTAATCAAGGAGCTTTCGATTTTCAGACCAAAACAGTAGACGGAGTAGAACTTTATAAACAAGTATTAGAAACGTCTAAAACTTGGGAAAATGCTGAGAACTTAATGTATGTAGTTGGTGCTACAAAAGCTGAGTTTTTTACAGATATTCGTAAAATTATTCCCAACAGTTTTCTTTTAGTGCCTGGTGTTGGTGCGCAAGGCGGAAATCTTCAAGAGGTTTGTAAATATGGTATGAATACTTCTGTAGGCTTGTTAATTAACTCTTCAAGAGGTATTATTTATGCCTCACAAGAGGAGAATTTTGCACAAGCTGCAGCTCAAAAAGCAGAAGACTTACAATTACAAATGAAAGAGATACTTATTAAAGCATCGTAATGTAAGCTATGTTTTAACATCTCAATTATGAAATTTAAAGACCAACTCAATAGAGAAATTCAACTTGTTAAAATACCACAACGTATCGTTTCATTAGTGCCATCGCAAACCGAATTATTGGTAGATTTAGGTTTGGAAACTTTACTAGTTGGTGTTACTAAGTTTTGTGTGCACCCAAAGCATCTTAGAATGTCTAAAGTAGTTGTTGGTGGGACAAAGCAAATTAATATTGAGAAAATAATAGCGCTTAAGCCAGATGTTATTCTTTGTAACAAAGAAGAAAACAGTAAAGATATTATAGATGCTCTTGAGGGAGTTGCGCCTATTCATATTAGCGATATATATACGCTCAACAATACTTATGAGCTTATAACCATGTATGGTGATATTTTTGAAGTTGAAGAGAAGGCACTTCGACTTATCATAAATATTAGAAACCAGAATACGCAACTGCAAGATGTAATAAAAAATAAACCAAAACTAAAAGTGGCTTATTTTATTTGGAAAAAACCTTGGATGGTCGCTGCTTCTAAGACTTTTATAGATGCAATGCTTGGTGAGGCAGGCTTTATAAATGTGTTTAGTAACGAAAAGCGTTACCCTGAAACTGACTTAGAGCACAATAAATTAGAAGATGCGGATCTTATTTTTCTGTCTAGTGAGCCTTTTCCGTTTAAAGAAAAGCATATTTTAGATTTAAAAACACGTTTTCCCAAAAAGGATATTAAAATAGTCGATGGAGAGTTGTTTTCGTGGTATGGTAGTAGATTGCTTAAATCTTTCGATTATTTTACAACCCTGCATAAGTAAAATAAAAAAGCCGATACTTACTATCGACTTTTTAGACTAACTTTTTAATCTCTTTTACAAGATTGTATAACTTCTCTATTGCAGTGCAAAGATCTTAGTTTGCTGCAAGTTAAACGTTAAGCTAACATTAGTATACTGTTAAATATACTTAAGTTTTAAATTAGTTGTGGCTCAGTATCAACAATTACAAATTTTAACTTGTTAATTTTGTTGAGTACTAAAGTGGCTTCAAACTCAGCGACATCGCTTAAAGCAGGTTCTGTTTGCTTTAGGTTGTAGGCTTCTTCAATAAGTTGAATGTACTTCTTTTTTAGGTTTCTTTTTTTTTGGATTAATTTTTCTGAATGGGGCATGTTTTGTAGGTGTTAGTTAAGGGTGTTATAATATAGTGAAAAATTATGATTCAAAATATATAATATTATATAATTTTAACACATTTACTAATAATAACTAATCTTGTAATGCAAATACCTTCTTAAGTAAATTGGTGTTTCTAGACGAAACTTTATTTCTAATCTCTTTTTCTTCAACAGCTATCATTGTGTAAACACCTTTTAAAGCTTGGTTGGTTACATAGTCTGTTAAGTCTGGATTTACATTACTAGTTAATGGTATGCTGTTGTATTTTGTTATAAGATTAGTCCAAATTTTATCTGCACCAACTTTACTAAAAGAGTTGGTAATAACCGGCTTAAATTTATTGTAAAGATCAGTTTGAGTATTTAATGTTAAATAATTTGTAGCGGCACTATCGTCACCCAAAAGAATTTTTTTAGCATCATCAAAACTCATCCCTTTTATTGCATTTATAAAAATTGGTGTCGCTTCTTTTACAGCATCTTCAGCAGCTCTGTTTAATACTTTTAGACCATCATCTGCTAAACTGCCTAAGCCTATTTTTCTTAAAGTATTATCTACTTTTTGTAACTCTTCTGGTAATACTATTTTAACCAATTCATTCTTAAAAAAGCCATCTTTTTGCGTGAGTTTAGAAACTTGTTTGTCTATTCCTAAATCTAAAGCCTGTTTAAGTCCTGAGGCAATATCGGTATTGCTTAACACAGCTTCGGCTTGTGGTAATGAGTTAACAACTTGTTGTAACTCTGCACATGATATTAGGTTAAAAATAATAAGTAATGTAAAAATTTTCTTAGTCATGATGTAAGGTTTTTATATTTAGCTAAGATAAATTTTTATAAATGAAAGTCTATTATATCTTATTTCTATTATGCTTTTTATGGTGTCTTAATTGTGATACTAAATCCAAAATTTACTTTATACATATTAGTCTTACCAACCCAACTATTAGAGATAATCACGTTTTGCTAGATATTATTTAGAGTCTAGGATTTAGATTTACAAGAGAAGGTGATAATTTTTAGCTTTAAATAGCGTTGAAAGTTTAACTAAATCTATAATTGTTTATTTTTAGCACAGTATTTGATTATTCATTGATAAATTGTATTATATATTATGAGTTGTTTTCTAAAAAAACGCTTTACATTAATTATAATTTGTGTCCTAATAGCAACTTATTCTTTCGGTCAAATTAAAATTTCAGAATTTTTACAAGATTCTCAAATAGCCACTCAAGATAACAATAAACTTTATTTTGTAGATTTTTGGGCCACTTGGTGTGGGCCTTGTATTACAGCAAAAGAGCATTTAGGTGTCTTGCAGAAGCAGTTTCCTTCAGAACTTTATATTGTGTCTGTAACTAATGAAAATCCATTAATTGTAGAAAAATTTTTAAGTAAAAGACCTGCAAAATTAGCAGTTGCCATAGATTATAATGGCGAAACTCACAAAAGATATAATGTAACTACAATACCAGACGGTGTTCTGTTAAATAGCCAAGGTAAAGTCCTTTGGCAAGGTGGTGCGCCAGATTTAAAAAAAGAAATGATTTTGAGATTCTTAAGGCAGCAAAAATCTAAATCTTCTGTGCGTTCTTTTTTCAATATCGTTTCTATAGAAGAAGAGGCTGTTTTTGAATATCAACCAAAGCAAGAATTAGAGGTGAAGTCTTTAACAGTTCCTGTTGCCGAGTTAGAGGTTATAGATAATAAAGACTACTTAAAATTAACAGGTTCTTTAAAGTCTATTATTGGTTTTTTGGCAAAAATTTATAAAAACCAAATTGCACTGCCGTTAGATTTAGATACCAACTATGAGATTTATTTTAAAAAGCCTCTAAATTCAAATGATAATTTAGCTTTTAAATTAATAACAGAACTTAATTTAAGTATTGAACGCAAATTTAGCCAAGGAGAAGGTATTATTTTTAATGTAGAATCTCCAAGATTTTGGGGTACAGACCAAATAGATTGGGGTAAAAATAATACAAGATATTTAGTGAGCGATTCACAGCTAAAAGCAGATAATTTATCACTTAGAGATGTAGCATACCAATTAGCACATGCATTAGATGTGCCAGTTATTGTGCCAGAGGATGGAGAGATTAGTTTGGTCTTACACGATTGGGATTTTCATTATAAATTCTTCAATTTAATGCAAACCGATCTCGAAGATAATTTTGGTATTAAGGCAGAGAAGAAAACGATTTCTTACCCTGTATATTATATTAAAAAGAATGTGCCGTAATTTTTTGGTATAACAGCTGTACTAGACTACGTTTTTCTTGTAAGTTGAGTGTGTTATTTTAATTATATAACGTAGTGCGATCTATTACTTATATATTTCTGAAGATGCTACACATATTCTTAATATAGTTTCCGTTATTTACAAAACTCTATATTAAACATTTTAACTAAGTTTCAACAAGCAACAATTCTGCTTATAAACTATCGTTACCATTGTCTTAAAAATATATAAGCTAAGTTAGTTTTAAAGCAAAAGATTATATGCTAAAAATAGCTTTGGTATAAACCAAAAAAAAGCTCCTTAACGGAGCTTTTTATTATCAATTATAAACTTAAATATAGTTAGGTCTTTAGTTACTAAGAACTCTAAATTCAGTACGTCTGTTTCTTTGGTGCTGTGTTTCAGAACAATCAGTACCGTTAGAACATCTATTTGTTAAACGTGTTTCTCCAAAACCTCTTGCAGTTAATCTGCTTCTAGATATACCTTTAGATACTAAGTAGTTTACTACAGAGTTTGCTCTTTGTTGAGATAAAGACTGGTTAAAGTCATCATTTCCTCTAGAGTCTGTATGAGACATAATCTCAATACTTACAGCAGAACCCGATAAAATTGGTAATAAAGTATCATCAATTGTTTTTTTAGATGCAGGTGTTAATCTTGCGCTACCCAATTCGTAAAAAACAGGTAATACGTTTGGATCTAATAATTCACAATCAACTTCTTCCCAAGTAGAAATACCACCTTTTTTATCTAACACAGTACGTGTAACTGTTTGGTATTGTGCAGCAATTGTATTTGTAGTTGTAGACGCTGGTGTATCAACAACTCTTCTTTTAATAGTTGTGTACTCAGCAGGTATTACAATTTCGTCCATTCTTGCAGGAGTCTTTATAACTCTTTTCTTATACGTTGTAGTTTGCTCATCTACTGGTACTGAGTTAGTACTAGCATCTGAAGCTAAAGTAGTAAAACGTACATCTTTAGATTGTGCAGGATACTCTACAAAACAAGCAGCCATACAATCATCTTTATTTACAGAAGGACAATCTTCTAATACTTTATATTCCCATCCAGCTGTTTTAGGATAAACTTCAAAAGTTCTAGAGTCCTTTCCAAAAGATGCAGGTACAACTTTTAAGTCTGTACGTCTTTCTTGCTTAATGTAAGGCACATCAACAGTTTCGTAAGTAGCAGGTACATATACAAATTTCTTTGTAGCTTCTTTTACTAATACACTTTCTTCAACTGTTTTGTAGGTTGCAGGTACAACTTGTAATGTTGTATAAGCAGGGTATGTTTGAATCGTTTCTTCTACATCCTTAAATGTATCTTTAGTAATACATTTAACATAACATTTACCGGCTTCTGGGTTTGTTGGTAGACCTTGTGCTTGAGAAAATCCAATTCCAGCAATAAAGCAGACGAGTAATACTAATTTTTGTTTCATAATAATAGTTAATTTTAGTTAATGGAATAATTTATTTTTAGTGTGATTTTTGTATATATACTTAAGACACAACCATTTCTAATAGGTCACATAAATATGTTAATTTTATTATTAATAGAATTTTATTAAAATTATAGGGCTACACTTTAGTAGTGCTGTGGTGAAAAATCTAATTTATAATTAGATGTAATTTACAGAATCACAAATATCATTTACTAAATATTTGTATGGCCATTTTTTTAACTCAAAGTTTAGGATGAAGAGTTGATTTTTTATGTTCTTTATTGACTTATTCTTTTTGTTTTAAGGTGATTATATTTTTAAAAGTATGAAAAATTTAATAGAATATTAATATCTTGATTTTTGTTTTAAGTTGTTGTAAATGAAGTTTATATAATTTTTTTGTAAAATATAATAGATTTGTAGCCTCATAAGTTTATTCCAGCTATATCTAAGCGTATATAATATTAATTTATAATTGTTTACATAATTAAATAGCTTAGTTATAGAGAGTTGTTTTCCTTTTTATATAATTAATGATTATTGCTTTACTTTTTTGAATATTCCTTAAATTTGTGGCTCTAAATTCAACATTTATTAAGAATGATACAAGTACCACCATACAAGCCAAAATATAAAGTAAGAATTGTAACTGCTGCCTCTTTATTTGATGGGCACGATGCTGCCATAAATATAATGCGTCGCATCATTCAATCTACAGGAGTCGAAGTAATTCATTTAGGCCATGATAGAAGTGTAGAAGAAGTTGTAAATACGGCTATACAAGAAGATGCAAACGCTATTGCAATGACCTCTTACCAAGGCGGACATAATGAGTACTTTAAGTATATGTACGATTTGCTTAAAGAAAAAGGTGCAGAACATATTAAAATCTTTGGTGGTGGAGGTGGAGTTATTCTTCCTGAAGAAATCAAAGAATTAATGGATTATGGTATTACCAGAATCTATTCTCCAGATGACGGAAGAGAATTAGGGCTTCAAGGTATGATTAACGATTTGGTACAACAGTCCGATTATGCTATTGGTGATAAACTTAATGGTGAAGCCAATGTGTTACATAAAAAAAATCCAAAAGCCATTGCAAGAGTTATTTCTGCTGCCGAAAATTTTCCTGACGTAGCAAAAGACGCTTTAGATATCATCCACGATAAAAACAAAAATTCTTCAACGCCAGTACTTGGGATTACAGGAACAGGTGGTGCAGGTAAATCCTCTTTAGTAGATGAGTTGGTAAGACGTTTTCTTATTGATTTTCCTGAGAAGACAATTGGTTTAATTTCGGTAGATCCATCAAAACGAAAAACAGGTGGTGCATTATTAGGTGATCGTATTCGTATGAATGCGATTAACTCACCACGCGTTTATATGCGTAGTTTGGCAACACGTCAATCTAACTTAGCATTGTCTAAATATGTGAACGAAGCTATTCAGGTTTTAAAAGCAGCAGAATACGATTTAATTATACTCGAAACTTCTGGTATCGGACAATCCGATACCGAAATTATGGAGCACAGTGATGTAGCTTTATATGTTATGACACCAGAGTTTGGTGCAGCAACACAGCTCGAAAAAATCGATATGCTAGATTTTGCAGATTTAGTAGCTATCAATAAATTTGATAAACGTGGTTCTCTTGATGCTTTGCGCGATGTGAAGAAACAATACATGCGTAACAATAATCTTTGGGATGTTCACCAAGATGATTTACCAGTTTACGGAACTATAGCTTCTCAGTTTAACGATCCAGGAATGAATACGCTTTACAAAGCAATCATGGATAAGTTGGTTGAAAAAGCTGATGCCGATTTAAAATCAACGTTTCATATTTCAGATGAAATGAGTGAAAAGATTTTTGTGATTCCGCCTTCACGTACACGTTACTTATCAGAAATTGCTGAAAGTAACAGAGCTTACGATAAAACAGCTAACGACCAAGTTGAAGTTGCTCAGAAATTATATGGAATTTATAAAACATTACAATCTGTTTTAGAAACCACTCCAGAATTAGATAAAGCAGGTATTGCTTCTGAGTCTGTTAGTTCGCCCAAAACCGAAAATGAAGACTTCATCAAGTTATTAATTGGTGAATTTGATAGGGTAAAACTAAACTTAGATCCTTATAATTGGGAAGTTATTACAGGATGGGACGAAAAAGTAAATAAATATAAAAACCCAATCTATTCTTTTAAAGTAAGAGATAAAGAAATAAAAATTGAAACACATACCGAGTCACTTTCACATACACAAATACCAAAAGTCGCTTTACCAAAATATCAAGCTTGGGGAGATATTTTAAGATGGTGTTTACAAGAAAATGTACCAGGTGAATTTCCATATACATCAGGTTTATATCCTTTTAAAAGAACAGGTGAAGATCCAGCACGTATGTTTGCAGGAGAAGGTGGACCAGAACGTACCAACAAACGTTTTCATTACGTAAGTATGGGTTTACCAGCAAAACGTTTGTCAACGGCTTTTGATAGTGTAACGCTTTATGGAAATGATCCAGATTTACGTCCAGATATTTATGGTAAAATCGGAAATGCAGGTGTTTCCATCTGCTGTTTAGATGATGCCAAGAAATTATATTCTGGGTTCGATTTAGCAAATGTAATGACGTCGGTGAGTATGACCATAAACGGGCCAGCGCCTATGTTGCTTGGTTTCTTTATGAATGCAGCCATTGATCAGCAATGTGAAATCTACATTAAAGAAAACGGCTTAGAAAAGGAAGTTGAAACAAAAATAGCCAAGCTTTACAAAGGTAAACAACGTCCAAGGTACAATGGTGAATTACCAGAAGGAAATAATGGTTTAGGCCTAATGCTTTTGGGTCTTACAGGAGACCAAGTGTTACCTGCAGAGGTGTACTTAGATATTAAAACAAAAACAATTGCCCAAGTTAGAGGAACTGTGCAAGCCGATATTTTAAAAGAAGATCAGGCTCAAAATACATGTATTTTCTCTACTGAATTTGCCATTCGTTTAATGGGAGATGTGCAAGAGTATTTTATAGAAAATAACGTTCGTAACTTTTATTCGGTGTCAATTTCGGGTTATCATATTGCAGAAGCTGGTGCTAATCCAATTACGCAATTAGCATTGACCTTATCTAACGGATTTACTTATGTAGAATATTACTTAAGTAGAGGAATGGATATCAATAAGTTTGGACCAAATTTATCATTCTTCTTTTCAAATGGTATCGATCCAGAATACGCGGTTATTGGTCGTGTAGCTCGTAAGATATGGGCTAAAGCAATGAAGAATAAATACGGAGCTAATTCTAGAGCGCAGATGTTGAAGTATCATATTCAAACGTCTGGTCGTAGCCTTCACGCTCAAGAAATAGACTTTAATGACATACGTACAACGCTTCAAGCTTTATATGCTATCTACGATAATTGTAACTCATTACATACAAATGCTTATGATGAAGCGATTACAACACCAACAGAAGAGTCTGTAAGACGTGCCATGGCCATTCAATTGATTATCAATAAAGAATTAGGTTTGGCTAAGAATGAAAATCCAATTCAAGGGTCTTTTATAATAGAAGAACTTACTGATTTAGTTGAAGAAGCCGTTTTATTAGAATTCGATCGCATTACAGAACGTGGTGGAGTTTTAGGTGCTATGGAAACGATGTACCAACGTAGTAAAATACAAGAAGAGAGTTTGTATTACGAAACCCTAAAGCATAATGGTGAATTCCCAATTATTGGTGTTAATACATTTTTAAGTAGTAAAGGGTCGCCAACGGTTGTACCCAAGGAAGTGATTAGAGCTACGGAAGAAGAAAAGCAATATCAAATTGAAATATTAAAGCATCTTCATGAAGCACATAATACTGATGAATTATTAAGAGACCTGCAAGAAAGAGCCATTAGCAATCAGAATATTTTTGAAGCGTTGATGGAAGTTTGTAAGGTGTGTTCTTTAGGCCAAATCACGTCTGCGTTGTTTGAGGTTGGTGGGCAGTATCGTCGTAATATGTAGTGTTTTAGGGACAAGTCGCGACTTGTCCGTACATAACGGTGGTGTGCAAAAATCATCCCCAAAAATCATGAAATTGAATTCATTTGGTGAAATTCTAAAAGCCCAATTAAATTGGTTGAAAAATTAATATCAATATGTTTAATGCATTCTGAAGTAGTAATGCCAAATCATTTACATGCCAGATTAGAAATAGATAGCAGTTTAGTTTTGGATAAGGAATTTAAAATAAAATCATTATCAGAATTAGTTGGCGCCTTAAAAACTACATCATCAAAATTGATTCGTAAATCAGGTTTTTTAGAATTTAAATGGAAGCGTTCGTTTCATGATCATATAATTAGAAATGATACAGCTTATCAAAGTATTTCAGATTACATTTAAAATAATCCTTCAAAATGGGATAATGATACATTCAATAAAACATGATAGAAAAAGAATTTAAAGTAAAAACAAATTGGTCTTTTGTAAATAAAAAGCAGAACTCTAGTGTTTTTTCAAATTCTAAAACACATCAGGTTTATATTAAAGATAAAGCGGTATTAACCGTTTCAGCAGCAAAAGAATTTAAAGGAGATAAAACAAAACACAATCCTGAAGATTTATTTTTAGCAGCACTTTCGTCTTGTCATATGATGTCTTATATGTATTTGTGCGACAAAAATAAGATTACTTTAATAGACTATTTAGATGAAACATCGGGCACATTATTAGTAAACAAAGATGGAAGTGGTGCATTTATTTCTGTAGTATTATCGCCTATAGTTACCATTTTAGAAAAAAATAAAATAGATTTGGCACTTAGTCTTCATACAGAAGCAAGCCGTCTTTGTTTTATAGCAAACTCTAGTAGCGTGCCAATAACACATAAGCCTCAAATAAAAATAGCAGAATAACATTATGTCTTTCAAAAAATTACACCCATTATTAAAAGAATCATTAGAAAATGCTGGTTTTGAAACCTCAAATGCGCTTCAGAAAAAAGTGTTGCCAACATTAAAAGGTGGCTCTGATGCTTATATAATTGCACCAAAGGGTACAGGGAAAACAACAGCACTTATAATAGCTGTAATTCAAAAGTTAAAGGCGACTGCTTTTGAGGACTCACCTCGAGCGGTTATTGTTGTAGAGAATAAAAATCATGCCTTAGCTTTAAAAGATGAATTTGAACGTTTTACAAAAAACACAGATTTAAGAGTCTATGCCGCTTATGACGAGTATGATAGTGAAAAACAAAAAAAGGAAATTTATTTTGGTCAGGATATCGTTATTGCTAGTCCTGCGAGATTAAGTAAATTATATTTTTTAAATGGTATTCACTTAGGTGAAGTTCAATTGTTTGCTATTGAAGATGCAGATTATATGGGCAGAAATAATTCTTACAATCACATTTTAAGACTATCAGAAAGTCTTACAAAATGCCAGTTTGTAATTATTGCTGATGAAATGAATAAAAAAATAGAGAATTATAAGAATTCATTTATGCATAATGCGCATATATTTCTACAAAAATAAAAAGTAGTTTTTGTATTATAAAGTCAACATCCAATTATGTTGTAATTTTCTAAATTTACGCAGCTCATAGCGAAGCATAGGGAGGTAATCTTTACCATTACTATTAGAGCGCTCTAACCGTTTACAATTAGTATACAGTTTATAAGTTAGCTTGTCTAAACTTTCTAAATGTTTGTGTTTTTTGTCTGAATACCTTTCGCGCTCAGCATTAATAATTTCTGGTGCTAAGTTGTTAGATTGCTGCACAATATCTCCCGAAAAATAAATATTATTATCTTCTTTTCCGTCGGCATCTAAATAAGATAAGTCTTGATTAAGATATGTCGATATACTTCGAGATAATATAATAATCTCCATGGCTTTTTTGTAAATAGGCATATCAGATAAATGCGATGGCAGATTATAGTTCATTTTATTAGCAATTATCACGAAATTAAGAACTAGTTGTAATATCTCACTTTAATTATTAAAGCAAAATTGTATATTTGCTTTAATATCACTGTTAATTTTGCTTAAAAAACATCAAATGAGTATCGATAACCTAAATTGGAAGATTTTAAAGTGTTTACAGCTTAATGCACGCATGTCTAATGCAGAAATAGGACGTCGGGTTGGTGTAAGTTCTCCGGCAGTTGGCGAGCGTATAAAAAAAATGGAAGACGCAGAAATTATACAAGGCTATACTACGTTTGTCTCTCCTTTTGAAGCTGGCTATCAGTTAAAAGCGTTAATAACATTGCGTGCTTTTATGGGCATGCTTAAACCGTTTTTAGAAAAAGTAAAAACCTATGATGAGGTCGTTAATTGTTACCGTATAACAGGCAATGAAAATATTGTTATGGAAGTAGTTTTAAAAAATCAAAAACATTTAGAGACTTTTATAGACCAGTTAATTAGTTATGGTGAAACTAAAACTCAAATAGTGTTGTCTCATGTTGTTAAGCATAGCGAAATAAAAGCGCTTAAGTAGTCTGCCACAAACTATCTTATCCCAGAATTTTATATATTATGGTCATAAATAACCAGGATTAATAGATCTTATAATTTCTTTTTTATACGATTTTGAAGCCAAAGCGATAATAGTACACCCAGTGTACCATAAGACCCTGTAACCAACCAATTGATTTGATACCCGAAATTATCAATAATACTTAAGCTTATTTTTGAACTAAAAATATGAGCTAAAGAAAAGGAAACAGAATATAATGCCATATAACTGCCTTCAAAGCCTTGTTTAGCTCTGTTAATTGCAAATTTATTTGTGTACGGAAATCCTAACATCTCGCTAAATGTGATTATTACTATACTAACCACTATAATACCAATCCAATAATTATCATATAACACATAATAACTAAGCGCTAATAATGCAAGTGCCATTGTAATATGCTTTACTACAGGTATTATTTTCTTTTCTAAATAATGCACCATAGGCATTTCAAAAAATACTATAATGGCCACATTAACAAACATTAAGAGGCCTATTTTAAATTCGTTTAATCCAAATACTTCTTCGTAGTATAATGGCAACGTAAATATTAACTGAAAAAACGCCATACCAAATAAGAAACAAATAGATAAAAATATATAATATGTTTTGTCTTTATAAACCGTGTTTTTAACAACACTAGGAGCTTCGATTTCTGTTTTATAAATTAGTTTTTTAGGTGCTTTTACCAAATAACGAAATAAAAGAATAGCTGCTATACATGTTAAACCATCAATCCAAAATAAAATATCATAACCGTTAACTACAATAATTAAACCAGCAACAGTTGGTCCTATACCCATTCCGGCATTTATGGCGAGTCTAATTAAAGCTAAAGATCGTGTTCTGTTTTCTGGCTTACTATAGGCTTTTAAGGATACAAAAAGCGCTGGTCTAAACGTATCTGCAATACTCATTAAAAGTAATATGCCAAAACACAAGCCCCAAAACGTCGTTATATATTGTAAGGCTACAAAACTTAACCCGGTAAAGAAAAGACTAAAACTGATCACTTTGTAAAAGCCTATTTTATCTGTTAGTTTACCGCCAAGCCACGAGCCTATAACTGAGCCAATTCCGAAGAATGCTAAAATCCAACCTACATCATCATTACTAAAATCTAAATCTTTTTTTAGATACAATGATAAAAAAGGAATAACCATAGTACCAGCCCTGTTAATTAGACTTACTAAAGCTAGACACCAAATTTCTTTAGATAACCCTTTAAAAGATTCTATATAATTAAGGTATAATTTTTTCATTTTGGTTGTTGTTATAAATACAAAAAGTCCGACGTTAACGTCAGACTTTTTAAATAGTGTTTACTAGTATATGAGAATAGTTACAATAGATAATAGGTCTGAATGTATTTCTTAGAAATCACACAGGTTGTTTTTTTATATCTAAAGACTTGTAACATTAATTATATCTTCTTGTTTGGATAAAACTACAATAAAATATGATAAGTTGTATTTTTGTTTTTAAATTTAATATTATGAAAAATCTACTCTTATTTTTTGTAGTTGCTTTTGTATGCAGTTGTGGCCAAGGTAAGCAGATGCTTAATGAAGAGACTCAATGGCAAAAAAAGCAAAATTCAGATTTTAAAGATGCTTCAAAATCACCATTAAAACCAAAGGACTTAAAAGCTTTTAAAGGTTTAGATTTCTTTTCTTTTGATGCGTCTTTTGTTGTACAAGCACAATTAAAAAGGACTGCAGATAGTAATTGGTTTAAAATGAAAACAACAACAGATGAGTTATCTAAAGAGCGTATTTATGGTGTTTTAAATTTTGAATTAAAAGGACAGTATTTTCAACTAAATGTTTATCAAGGTGAAGATTTAATGCAAACAGAAGGTTTTGAGGACTATTTATTTTTACCTTTTCTTGATAATACTAACGGTAGTACAACTTATGGAGGTGGCCGTTATATAGATTTAAGAATTCCTAAAGAAGATATTATAGAGGTAGATTTTAATAAAGCTTACAATCCGTATTGCGCATATAACGAGAAGTATTCTTGCCCAATTGTGCCAAGGGTTAATTATTTAGATATTGAAGTTAAAGCCGGAATAAAAAATTATGAGAAATAGTTTTAGTATTCAATCTCTAAGTCAAATTTTTCATTCACAGTTTACAGAAAAGAGTAATCCGTTTTAGCTTTGGTTGCTTTTTTTAAGTTTACAGCATAATTAACAGCTGCTGTTAACTAACTTCTAACCAAATATAGTCCCAAAAACACCGCTAAAAAGCCAACTACAAAACTTGCAATAGTATAAAGTGCAAAGCTTGTGAAATCGCCCGTTTTTAAGAAAACATGGTTTTCATAAGCAAAGGTAGAAAACGTGGTAAATCCTCCACAAAAACCAGTTGCTAATAATAATGTTTGACCTTGGGAAAGTGTTTCATTCTTAGCAGCCAAACCTAATATAATACCAATAAGTAAGCTGCCTAAAATATTAACTGCAAATGTGCCATAAGGTATGCCGTTTTCAGTATTATTCAACCATTTTCCGATAACAAAGCGCAGAACACTACCAAAGCCGCCACCAATAAATACGAGTAGTAATTGTTTCATTTATTTTATTGCCACAAAAATTTCAGTGATCCAATCTGCAGGATTAGGATTATCTGTTGGGTTATTAATATAAGTTTCTAACATTTGTCCTCCTTCAATCATTTCAAGATTATTTTCTGTAATGTATGTTATGGTGGTTTCCCAAGCTTCTTCAAGGTTAGCGTAATCTCCTTTTAAAACCGTTTTCACTGCTTTAAAAGATTCTAATTTACCAGTTAAAATATCGGGCTCGTCTAAAACAATTTTTGAATTTGTAGGTATACAGCTAGAAAAAATCACAGCATCATTTTCTTTATCCCATTTATGATACAAAATAAAAGGTGCGCCAGCCATAGCAATATTATGTGTAAGTGCATAAGCACCAAGTTTTGGCAACATGACTTTCATATTTTCTTTATAGGTGCTAAATTTACCAGACGTTGAGTTGTATAAATAATAGCCACCACTATGCGCAGTAATGCCTTTTACATTTATAGTGTAAACTTTCATTTCTGCTTGTAAGACGCTATCTAATTTTGTGAGTCCGTTTTTAAAATGTGCTCCAATCTGTTTTTCCATACCACCCATTAAAGCCGATAACATTTTAAACTTAAAAGGTAAATTTTTTCCAGAAATAGTCCAAGTAACTTCGGTAGAACTATCCTCATTAGTTTTAAAATTCCAGTTAACCTCAGATTCTGGTAGTTCTCCAAATTGCATTTTTTGGGTTATAGATGTATTTAGGTTGGTTTTAACGGTTGTTATCGACCCATTACCTTTATTATTTTGCCAAGCATAAGATCCATTAATTCCTTTTGTTTTTTCTGCTAAAATAGTTACGGTTTCGGGATGGTAATCAGTTAGATAAGACCAGGCTTCCCAATTTTTAAAATCTATAACATTATTGTAAATTACTGCTTGCGGTGCATCTATGGTTTTGGTGCGAGTTACCTTAAAAGAATTAGGTTGTACAGCTATATATATCGAAAATCCTATTATTGCTATAAGGAGCAATAACAAGATGTATTTTAAAAATTTCATTTACTATTTAATTTAGTTCTCACTCAAAGATAGCAATTTTATGGTATGTGATATATATATTACATTTGTATATAACTAATTAAAATCAGCACGATGAAATTAAAATCAATAGTAAAAATTTTTCTTGTAGCCCTTCTTGTTGTGGCTTGTAAAGAAGATGTAAAAGATGATGTGGTAACCGAATTCAGTTTTAATGTAGAGCAATTTTCAGATATTAAAATTTTACGATACCAAATTCCAGGGTGGGACGATTTAACCTTAAAAGAACAAAAATTAGTTTATTATTTAGTTGAAGCAGGTTTAGCTGGTCGCGATATTATGTGGGATCAAAATTACAGACACAACCTTAAGATAAGAACAGCGTTAGAAAATGTATATTCAAATTATAGTGGTGATAAAACTACAGATAATTGGATGGCTTTTGAAACCTATTTAAAACGCATATGGTTTAGTAATGGTATTCATCACCATTATTCTAACGATAAGTTAAAACCAGAGTTTAGTAAAGATTATTTAAATGAGTTAATGATAGCTACCAATACCAAATTAGATGGTGTTGCTTTCAATGTTATGTTTAATGAAGAAGACGCTAAAAAAGTAAATCAGGCAAAAGGCGTTGATAATGTGGCTTTATCTGCTGTTAACTTTTACGGTCCAAACGTAACGAGTGATGATGTTATTAATTTTTACAAAACTAAAAAATCACCAGATCCAGAGCGTCCATTATCTTATGGGTTAAACTCTCAATTAGTAAAAGAAGATGGAGTTTTAAAAGAGCGTGTGTATAAATCTGGTGGCCTTTATGGTGCAGCAATAGATGAGATTGTAAAATGGTTGAAAAAAGCCCAAGGTGTAGCAGAAAACAAAGCACAAGGCGATGCTATTGCCTTATTAATTCAGTATTACAAAACAGGTGATTTGCAAACATGGGATGATTATAATGTGGCTTGGACAGCCGCAACTGCTGGTAATGTAGATTATATTAATAGTTTTATAGAAGTTTATAACGATCCATTAGGTTACAGAGGGTCTTATGAAACTATTGTACAAATCAATGATTTTGATATGTCGCAAAAAATGGCTGTATTATCTGAAAATGCACAGTGGTTTGAAGATAATTCTCCATTAATGGAAGTTCATAAAAAAGACAGTGTTGTTGGTGTAAGTTATAAAGTGGTAACTGTTGCAGGTGAAGCTGGTGATGCCTCTCCAAGTACACCAATTGGTGTTAACTTACCTAATGCAAATTGGATTAGAAAAGAAATAGGAAGTAAGTCTGTGTCTTTAGGTAACATAACTTATGCTTACAGTAATGCAGGTAGTTCGGGCAGATTAAAAGAGTTTGTACATGATGAGGAAGAACTAAAGTTAGAAGAAGAGTTTGGTGGCTTAGCAGATAAATTACACACAGCGTTACATGAAGTTGTTGGGCATGCCTCTGGACAATTAAATCCGGGTGTAGGTGAGACCAAAGAAACGTTAAAAAATTATGCATCTACATTAGAAGAAGGTCGTGCAGATTTAGTAGGTCTATATTACTTATACGATTCTAAATTACAAGAATTAGGATTGGTTGACGATTGGAAGAAAATAGGAATGGCCGCTTACGATGGTTACATTAGAAATGGATTAATGACACAGTTAATACGTTTAAATTTAGGTGATGATGTTGAAGAAGCACACATGCGAAACAGGCAGTGGGTATCTGCTTGGGCTTACGAAAAAGGTTTAGAAGATAATGTTATTGAAAAAGTAACTAGAGACGGAAAAACTTACTTTAATATTAATGACTATGATAAGTTACACGCTTTATTTGGTCAATTATTACGCGAAACACAACGTATAAAGTCAGAAGGTGATTATGCTGCTGTTGAAGTCTTAGTAGAAGGTTATGGTGTTAGAGTAGATCAAGCTATTCATGCAGAGGTTTTAGAGCGTAACAAACAATTTACTGCAGCACCTTATAGTGGTTTTGTAAACCCTGTTTTAGTACCAACAACGAATGACGCTGGTGAAATCATTGCTATTGAAGTAACACAGCCAAAAGGCTATTCTGAGCAAATGTTATATTACAGTAAAATGTACAATCATTTACCAAATGTAAACTAATAGTTTAGCTATTTAATATAAGTAAAAAAGGCAGTTCTATTAATTTAGGGCTGCTTTTTATTTGTACTAAATTTTAATAAAAGTCCATTTATAACTATTAAAATCGCAACTATAAAGAAAATTATCATGGCGTATTTTAATATATAACACGTCAGCTTAACAAATTGCTAAAGCATAACTGTTAAATAAATAAGGAAAAATAATTGTAGCGTCTACATAAAAATAAACTTAACAGCAGCAATCATACCTATAAAACCAATAAAGGCTAGTAGTACCCAGAGCGTACCTTTGTAGTGTTTTTTGTGAAGCGGAAGATCTTTACGGTACTGAAAACCGATGATAACAGCAAAAACTATAAAAAATAAAATTCCAAAAATCAATTGACCGTTACTAAACATCTCCTTATTTTTATACAAAAATAACAATTAGTGCACTAATAAACTAAATAGATATGCAAGATAAAATCAATGCAGTAAAAGCATTTCACACAGCTTTTAAAATAGGACACAGAGAATCACCAAAGGCAGACTTAGGTTTAGATAAAAATATGTTGCGTTATAAGTTAATGCGCGAAGAGAATGAAGAATACTTAGAAGCAGCAAACGCTAACGATTTGGTCGAAGTTGCAGATGCTTTAGGGGATATGCTTTATATACTTTGTGGTACTATTATAGAGCATGGTATGCAACACAAAATAGAGGAGGTTTTTAAAGAAATTCAGCGAAGTAATATGAGTAAATTGGATGACGATGGTGAACCAATCTATAGGGAAGATGGTAAGGTGTTAAAAGGGCCTAATTATTTTAAGCCTAATATAAAAGAGATACTAGAATCATAAAAAAAAAGCAGCCTATTGGGCTGCTTTTATATATTTTAAATCTCTAATTATTTTACCTCGTGTCTCCAGCCATGCAAATCTTCAGCTAAATTATGCTGTATATGCATTAACTTTTCTTTAAAAAGTGTGGCATAAGAATTTTCTAAAGATGGAATTTCAAAAACGTCACCACCATGTTCAAACGCAGAAACCGGACTTATAACTGCCGCAGTACCTGTACCAAAAATTTCTTTTAAGCTTCCGTCATTTACAGCATCTTTAATTTCTTGTACACTTACGCGACGTACCTCATAGTTTATATCCATATCATCTGCAAGTTGTATAACGCTCTTACGGGTTATACCATCTAAAATTCTATCGTTGTTAGGAGCAGTAATTAAGGTATCATTAATTCTGAAGAAAATATTCATTGTGCCAGCTTCTTCTAAGTACTGATGCGTAGAAGCATCGGTCCAAATAATTTGCTGAAACCCTTTTTTCTGTGCTAAACTTGTTGGGTAAAATTGTGCTGCATAATTACCAGCGGCTTTGGCAAAACCAACGCCACCATCAGCAGAACGGCTATATTTTTCTGCAAATAAAACACGTACAGGCTCGTTGTAATAAGCTTTAGCAGGCGAACAGATAATCATAAAACGATACGTATCTGCAGGCGATGCAGAAATTGCTGGTTCTGTAGCTATAACAAAAGGACGTATATATAACGAATTACCTAAGCCTGGTTTTATCCATTCACTGTCTAGTTTTAATAATTCTTCTAAGCCTTTTAAAAAATAATCCTTAGGAAATTCAGGAATTGCCAAACGCGCAGAAGAAACATTTATCCTTGCTGCATTTTGCTCTGGCCTAAAAAGAAATATTTTTCCATCCTCATCTTTGTAGGCTTTCATGCCTTCAAAAACAGCCTGTCCATAATGAAATACCCTAGCCGAAGGATCTATAGTCATAGCCTGGTATGGCGTTATTTTTGGTGTCTGCCATTTACCATCTTCGTAATCACAAAAAAACATATGATCGCTAAACACACGACCAAAGGTAAGATTGCTAAAATCAACGTCGTTAATCTTAGAAGTTTGCGCTTTTACTATATCGATTTCGTTAGAGTTCATTTCAGTCATTAAATAGTTTCATTATGTTTTGCAAAAATACACAATGATAACCGTTAAAAAAAGGTAATATTATCTTAAAATATGTAAATTTGTAAGACTAAAAAATAATTTAAAGTATATAAAAATGAAGAACTTAGTTTTATTATTAGCCATTAGTTTAGCTTTCTTTTCTTGTAAAAATGAAACTTCAACAACAGAAAATAACGACGTTGTGGTAGAAGGTAAACTAAATACAGATATTGCTTATGCCTCATTTGGTATGGATATTACAGATGCAGATGCTTTAGCACCAAACCGTATGATGGAGCATTACAAAACAATGAAAGTTGGTGATACTATTAACTCCAAAATGTCTGGAAAAATTAAAGAAGTATGTTCTAAAAAAGGCTGTTGGATGACTTTAGACATGGATGGAGAAAACCAAGTTATGGTAAAATTTAAAGATTATGGCTTTTTTATGCCATTAAATGCAGAAGGTGAAGTTGTTATAAACGGAAAAGCTTTTGTTACAGAGACTTCTGTTGATGAACTAAGACATTATGCAGAAGATGCTGGTAAATCTAAAGAAGAAGTTGAAGCAATTACAGAACCAAAATTTGAGTACCGTTTTGAGGCAGATGGTGTATTACTTAAAGAATAAACATTTTGCGATCTGCATAATAGGTTTGTTGTTTTTTTTAAACTGTGAAAATAAAAAAACGCAAGTAGACCATTCCGTCGTTAAAAAGGTAGAATATCAAATGTATCAGCCTTCAGAAATGGCCGGATTTATGAAGGCAATGTATGCTTATAATTTACAACTAAAGCAACAAATTATTGCTGGCGAAACACCTATTGCAATGCCGTTAGATTTAATGACATTACACTCAGCAGAAATGACAAAAGGAAAAGGTAGAACGGAAACTTGGCATAGTTTTGTTAATGTTTTTATAGAATCTCAACAGACTATAACAGATACACTTTCTAATGTGCAATTAAAAACGCGCTTCAATAACGCCATTACTAATTGTCTAAGTTGTCATAAAACAGAATGTACAGGTCCTATTCCTAAGATTAAAAAATTATTAATTCAATAATATTGATTTTTTTTGCCAATCATTAATCATGTTTGTTTAACGTAAACTAAGTTTTAAAACGTGGTGAGATTTAAGCAGAATAAATTTTTACCACATGAAACGTAATATTATAACCACATCAGATGGTTCTAAAACTATACAAATAGAAGAATGGAATGAGCAATACCATTCCATACATGGTGCTATACAAGAAGCAAACCATGTGTTTTTAAAACACGGTTTGCTTTTTTATTCAGAAGAAATTTTACAGCTTCAAAATACAAACACCAGCTTGGCAGCGCAAAGTGAAAGTGCTAATACTACCATAAATATTTTAGAAATAGGTTTTGGTACTGGCCTTAACGCATTTCTTACTTTAATAGCATCAAAAAAACTAAAACAAGCTATAAATTATGTGGGTGTAGAGGCTTACCCAGTAAAGCAAGAAGAAATAGAGCAACTTAATTACGTGCAATTAATTTCAGAACAAGATGCATCTGTTTTCGAAAACATGCATAGTATAACTTGGGAAAAACAACATAAAATAGCATCACATTTTCAACTAGAAAAGCAAGAAAAATTCTTTAAAGATATTAGTGCAGATCACCTGTTTAATATCATTTATTTTGATGCTTTTGGTGCACGTGTACAACCCGAACTTTGGACAGAAGCAATTTTTACCACCATGTATAAAGCTTTAAAAGATAACGGAGTTTTAGTCACCTACTCTGCAAAAGGAAGTGTAAGACGCGCTATGCAAGCAGTAGGTTTTAAAGTAGAACGCCTACCAGGACCACCAGGAAAACGTGAAATGCTAAGAGCAACGAAGCATTCAACGAAAGAAGCGAGTTAAATGCTAAGAGCAACGAAGCCTTCAACAAAAGATGCGAGTTAAACACGTTTATTAGACCAGAATCAATATGCTTCAAACGTTAAATCCAATCTAAATTCTATAACCACGATTTTTACCTTCCGTATCTTTACAAAAAATAAATAAATGACCGTTTTAATAACAGGAGCAACAGGCTTAATAGGTAAGGAGATTGTAAAACAGTGTCACGCTGTTGGTATAAAAGTACATTATTTAACCACATCAAAATCGAAGTTAAGTGCCGTTGCAAACACTAAAGGTTTTTATTGGAATCCTAATAAAAACGAAATAGATCATACCTGTTTTAAAGGCGTTACGGCTATTATAAATTTGGTAGGCGCTTCAATATCTAATCGTTGGACAACAGCTTACAAAAAAGAAATTCTTGAGAGCAGAACAAAAACGGCACACCTTTTACAAGACACTATAAAAACTAATAATTACAAGATAGATTATGTTGTTTCTGCAAGTGCAATAGGTATATATCCTAGGAGTTTAACCAATTATTACCAAGAAACTACTACAGAGATTTCAAGTAGTTTTTTAGGTGAAGTAGTTGCCCAATGGGAAACTGCGGTAAATGGTTTTAAAACACTAGGTTGTAAATTAGCTAAAATTAGAATCGGTTTGGTTTTAGCAACCAATGGTGGTGCTTTGCCAGAAATTATTAAGCCTATGAAATTTGGTGCAGGTGTCGCATTTGGTAGTGGTAAGCAATGGCAAAGTTGGATACATGTAGAAGATTTAGCAGCACTCTTTGTGTATGTATTACAGCACCAGTTGGTAGGCATTTATAATGGTGTAGCGCCAAACCCTGTAAGTAATAAAGAACTCACTAAAGTCTCTGCTAATATTTTAGAGTACCCATTAATTTTGCCTAATATTCCTAAATTCCCCATGCAATTAATTTTGGGTGAAATGCACATGCTTTTATTTGAGAGTCAACGTGTAAGTTCACAAAAAATAGAAGCTGAAGGTTTTAGTTTTAAGTACGCTAATTTAAGACCTGCTTTAGAAGATTTGTTGCTTTAATTAAGGGCTACTTTTAAATTAGAAAATTGTATTATTAAAGTTGTTTTTAATTTTTTTCTATTTTTTTTTTTTTTTTTTTT
>TARA_R110002051_G_scaffold2660_1_pt1 | contig 54433 bp, 51 predicted proteins | sample TARA_R110002051 | Tara Oceans TARA_R110002051 (sample SAMEA4397023) | marine metagenome | biome: Polar Biome; feature: [MES] marine water layer (ENVO:01000295) within the mesopelagic zone...; material: water (ENVO:00002006), including particulate matter (ENVO:01000060) such as......
TCTGTGGTTGGTAAAACAAAAAACAATGGATTGTTGTATCAACGCCCTTTTAGAAGTCCACATCATACAATTTCGAATGTTGCTTTGGTTGGTGGAGGACAATATCCAAGGCCAGGAGAAATTTCCTTATCTCATAATGGCGTTTTGTTTTTAGATGAATTACCAGAATTTAAACGTGAAGTTTTAGAAGTGATGAGACAGCCTTTAGAAGATAGAGATGTTACCATTTCTAGAGCCAAATTCACAGTAACTTACCCTTGAAGTTATCTGACCCATTTACATGTAATTCGGAGTTTTTGCTTTTGGGTAACGAATCATCCGAGTTATGCGACCCATTTGTCATAAATGAAAGATAATTTTCAGGAAGTATTTTAAAAAGAGTAATAGCAATCTCTTCCTCTCCTACGGTGATTTTATTCGTGATAATCTCGACAATATTTCTTTTTTCTTCATCACTGAATGATTTCCAACGCTCATAAAGATTCTTTGCTTCATCAAACATTATTTGGGTAGAGTATTCTTGATGAGAATAGGCAGTAACTTCTCCATCTAATTCTGCTAATGTTTTTTCAACTTGCTGTAATCGATTATATGGTTTTTCGTGATGCTTTTTGAAAGCATTAGTTTGTATTTGACCTTCCGCATGAAGGTTAATGATGCTGTCTATTTTAGATTCTAATGAGACTTTCTCTTTCTTTAGAGACATCATTTGAAGTTCTTTATCAGAAACAACATTTTTAATAGTATCAAGATACTTATCAATTTCTTCTTTGGATACGCTGTAATTATATAACTCATTTCTAAAGACTGCTTCCATATCTTGTTTATTGATACTGTTCTGGCAATCCTTTTTAATACATCGATATGATTTTGAATTTGAGCGTGTTCTCATTTGACCTCCACACTTACAATAGATAAATCCAGTAAAAAGCTGTACTAATCTATTCAGAGGTTGGGTTCTCTCTTCTTTCTGCTTATTGATAATATTATTTACCGTATCCCACACCTCTTCACTTACAATGGCATCTACCTTATGGAATGACCACTCTTCTTTTGGCTTATCAAGAATCTTTCCATTCACTACTTTTTGTCTATTGAGAATTTGGATTCCTTTTGCGACAGGGTCGGTTAATAATCGTTTAACTGTCGTTCCACTAAAAGGTTTATTGGCACGAGTACGATATCCTTTTTCATTTAAGGTTCGAGCGACTGCTTTTAATCTTCGTTGCTGAATAAACAATTCAAACATTAATTTGCGAATAGGGGATTCATCTTTATGAATCTGTAATTTTTTATTAACATAGGTATATCCAAATGGGGCTTTACCGCCCAGTGTTTTACCTAATTCAGCACGAGTTTTTACTGATGCTTTAATTCTGTCAGTAATGACCTCTCGCTCCCATTCTGCCATTGAACTCATCATTCTAAAAAAGTGACGTCCCATTGGGGTTGATGTATCAATAGACATATCCATTGAAATGAGGTCAGCATCATACTCTTGGAAGAGTTCTGCAATCTCAATAAGTTCTCTTGTGTTTCGAGCTAGTCGAGCAATCTTGGAAAAGATAATACCAGATATGACTCCAGTTTTTATATCGTGGAGCATTTGTTTGGTTTCGTCATATTCCATAATTGACTTACCCGACATTCCTTCCAGTCTATATACTTTGGCTATTGTCCAGTTTCGGGATTCCGCAAAGGCACTTGCTCTTACTTCGTGAAGCACATGACTTTCTTTTTCTACTTGCATTGAAGTAGATACACGAATCCAAATTCCTATATTTTTTTCACTCATAACGTTGTGTTTAACAAGCTAACTTACGTGTTAACAGGCTAAAAAACAAGATAATACTTTTGTTATTTTCCTTTGCTTTTCTTAATTGATTTAAGAATCGCATCTCGTAATCCTGAACTTTTTTCGCTTTGTTGAACGTCGGTAATATCGATTTGCTGAGTTGAAACACGATACCCTCTAACTCTTTTAACAGATGGTTTTTTTGGTTCGTCAAAACTATCAAGAAAGGAAATTATTTGACTTGGATTAAGAAAATGAACCTTACGTAATTCTTCATCGCTATTGGTCTCAAATAATCGTTCTTTAATATGTCCTAAGTGTTTTTCATTATCACAAACGCAACAAATATGAGTATATGATTGAGTTAAGCACTTTTGAATATTTTTTACTTCATAATCAATACTATTGGTATGTGAAATCTCAAAGGCAATACTGCGCTGTTTATTTTCTATAACAACATCAATACGCTTTTTATCAGAAAGTTCTTTCTCAATAGTCGTTTTGTACCCACGAACCGATGCAACTTTCTTAATGTAGTTCTGAATGGTTCTATGACTATCAATGTGTTCTTGTTTTTCAGCTTGTTGAATGATATCTTTCTTTTTTTCACTGAAGGTAGTTTTTGAAACTAGGTCAGGTGGAGAATCTAATACCTCTTCTATTTGAGTTTCAGCCGACTCTTTAGGTACTATCCTTTCTTTCGTAAATGACCTTTTTGATTGATTGATATGTGGAAGCATTGCTTCAAGCAATGCTTCTACTTCTTTTCTTGGTGTGCTGAATTTCTTTCGAACTGATGAAATAATTTGTTGTGAATAGTTGTGAGTAATTTCTGAAAGGTTATTGGTGGTAAGGTTGCAGTCATTAGTACTTGAACCAATTCGCATGATTGCTTCGCCCCTTTCCAAACCTTGTAAATCAGATTCTTCAAAATATGAAAATCCAGAAGCTAATTTTCTCGCATCGCCATCTCCTAACCTAAAACATATTCGAGTTTTTGGGTTTGAAAGAACTGAATTTAACAGGGAAGTATCATTTATTTGACCGAGTTCCTGATGAACTATCGTAATACCCAGAGCGTACTTTCTCGAGCCACTGATAATTGCCTGAATACTCGGTGTTATGAAATTTTGAAATTCATCTAAATACAGCATATATGGGTTACGAAGTTCTTTGTTTTGACTTTGTCGTGCAAGTGCAGATTGATTAAATTTGGCTAGAAATAACGAACCTAATAGAAATGAATTCTGCTCACCTATGAGACCTTGTGAAAGTTTCAGTAAGACAATTTTGTTTGTATTCAAACAATCAGCAATATCAACCCCTTTTTTCTGCACCAACATATATCGAATGATTTTTGGTCTCAAAAAAGTATCAATTCTTGTCAGTAGCGGAGCAATTCCTTTTCGCACCATACTATACTCATTATTCCAATAATAATGGAGTGACGGGTCATTTACGCTCTGTAAATACTCATTTCTGAATGAGTCTTCTATCAGAAAACGCTTTAATTCAATCAAAGTACCTCCACGAGAACTTTCTAAAATGGTATTAACAGCATTTTGAAGAACCGCTGTCATATTATCGCCCCACGCTGTTGCGTGTCGTTTAAAAGCGGTTACTAAATCAGAACTCAATACAATCTTTTCAGCCTCGGTTTTTGCTTCTAAAAGATTAAATCCGATAGGGAAGTCAATGTCAGAGGGATCAATGATGATGAAATCATCCACTCTATGTTCAGGGATTCTTTTAAGAATATCATCACAAATGTCCCCATGTGGGTCAAACAAAGCACATCCTCTTCCTTGCTTAATATCCTCAAGCATCATATTAGCAATTAAGGTCGATTTTCCTGTACCTGTTGACCCTAGAATATGTGTATGAGACAAACGTGTTTCAGTATCTATATGAACTGGAAACGAATGCTTTTGATGGATATTTTCTCCAATATATATTCCCTTATGAGAATTTGTATTGAGCTTTTTCGTCTTTTTTCCATTAAAGCCTAATTTTTTGTTTACTACTGTTTTGTTTGGATAATGAACAAAATGAGCGAGTTCTTGTGAGTTGACGATAAAACCTAATCGGTTAGACATACGATAAAAGATATTTCTTAAATGGTCATCATATTTATATCCTTCATTGGATAAGGGAATGAGTTTATTGTATTCAGATGTTGAAACTCTTGTAATACTCCTTGCAAGTTCTTGAGCAATGTATTTACTATTTTCATCACTGTTTCCTTGCACGCCAATACGCATTACTGCTGAAAATAAAGGATTACTAACTTTATCCTCTGTTTGGTTTACAAATTCAGGGTAGTGTTCAAAAAAGCTTCCATTGCCTCCGTCTGATATTGCATACTGCATCTCAAGAGACCACGGAGCAGTTACTCCTTTGAAAATTACTTGGAATATTGCAGTATCTTCTTTTCCTAAAGTTCCTAATGTTGCAATGATTGAAGTTAACGGGTCGATTGATAAGTTGTCGGTGTTGGCAATGGGGAGCATAAACTCATCATGTAAACCAAAATCAGCTATGGCAACGGTTTTTTCTAAATCAAAGGGGATATCAAGTACTTCTTTTTCTTGTATTATGACGGAAGGGAAGAATGCTTCAATGTGGGACATCAGACGTGAGCTGTCATTTACCGAACTTGTAAATTGCACAGTAATACTTCCATTTTGAGCCAAAATTTCAAATGAAAATGAAGCTTCTGAATAATGTAATAATCCTAAAAGTTCTTTCATCAAAACTATTGAAATATCCGCTCCCTGTGGAAACATAATCTCAAAACAATGCAAAGAGGGAAGGGTATCAATTGAAAATGGCCTGATTTCTGGAATTTCCTGAACGTCATCTTCTTCTTTTGAAGGAGCAAGAAACTTTTTTATACTTCCTAGTAACGAAACCTTTCCATCATCAACATATTCACTTCTGCCATCAATGTGAAAAAAAGGGATGAATGGAGGCTCAATTTCAATTGGTTTGGTAAAGTGGGAATACCCTCGTCCTCGTGATTCCCACGTATAGAAATTAATGGTTGCCTTTTCAGAACGTGAACTCATCGCTTAAAGATATCTTTCAAAATTGGTTTTCTGTCTTCTTTAGAAATTTTTGTACCACTCTCCTTGGTAATATCATCAGCAACTTTTAACAGAGCATTATGGCAATAGGTCATAAACATCGAAGCTGAATCAATTTTGTAATAAGTGATTTTATAAAATTTACGTTGTAAATAACCACCAATAAAAGGAATTTTACTTATAAGTATTTGTCCAATACTTGTTTTATATACCAACCAAGAACTTAAAAACAGTCCATCACCAAAAGGTGCGCAGCAAATGTCATATTGATAGTTTTTCCAATGAATTCGGAGATATAGCCTACTTGAAGAAGCAACCCCTCCTTCTCGTAATACTGCGTTTGTTGTCCTTATTCCATGTATTTGTTTTGAAAGAATTTCTTTTTTCAAAAGTGAATAGAATTCTTTTGATTGAAATTTAAACTCTGGAATAAGTGTATTCCAATGAGAATGAAATTCTTTCTTTGTTCTTGAGAGAATTAAATACAGAATAAATATCACTACTATTATGTAGATGTAATTTATATTTCTAAATAATTGAGAAAATTCATTGTACCAAGGTCCTAGAAAAATTGGAGATAACATCATAGCATTCAAATTTTTAGTTATTTTTTTTCTAAATTTAATAAAAAAAAATGAATATATTTGAGTTAAGTAATTCAAATAAACTTTCCAGAATAAATATATAACTATATAATAATGCTATGCTAAATAAAAAAAAGTTCCCAATTCTTATATTAATACTTCTAGTAGTAGGTGCTATATTCTTTTTCTTTAAATCGAATGATGTCAATGATAGTAAGAAAAATGGATTAATTGAAGTCAATGTTGCCCAGTTTGGTGAGGTGCTGCTTTATATGCCATTATATTTAGCTGATGAAGGAGGTTTTTTTGAGAAAGAAGGACTTAAGGTAAATATTTATAATACAGGAGGAGATGATAAAACATTCGCAGCTGTTATTGGAGGTTCAGCAGAATTTGGAATCGCAGACCCAACCTTTGTAGCGATTGCAAAAGAAAGAGGTCAAAGAGGAAAGGTTATTGCAAGTATTGTAAATGGTGTTCCTTTTTGGGGAATTACAAAAAATACAGATATCCCAGAAATAACGGATCTTAAAATGCTAAATGGATATTCTGTAGCTACTTTTCCTTCTCCGTCTACTGCTTATACATTGCAATACGACATGTTTAAAGATGCTGGTTTGCAACCAAATATCAGGCAAGCCTCCTTTGGAGCACTATTACCATTACTCGAAGCTAATCAAGTTGATATTGCTTTAGAGCTAGAGCCAAATGTATCTCAAGCTTTAAAAAATGGTTATAAAATAGTTTATTCTATGGCTGATATGTACGGAGACTTTGCTATAACTGCGGTTACAGTAAGTGAAGATACAGTAAATAAAAAACCAGAATTAGTTCAAAAATTTGTAGACGCATTACAAAATGCAGAAGAATACGCTCACCAGAACCCTGATAAGGTAATTGAATTCGCAAATAAAAAATTTCCAGATTTAGATGATGAGATTGTTGCAAATGCAATTAATAGAATTATTAAGTCTAATACTTTTCCAGAAAATGTATTAATTTCTGAAGAAGCCTGGCTAAAAGCTATTTCTTTGCGAGAAGAAGTTGGAGATATTAAGTCTATTGAGTTAGCTAAATCTGTTTTAGATATGACTTTTGCAAAGAAATCTATTAAATAATATATTTTGTGTTTAAAAAAAATTATTATACATAGATCAGCAAATGCGTTTTTATATCTTCCTGTATATATTGCTGAAGAATTAGGTTTTTTTAAAAACTTGCTTCCAAACGTAGATATTGAAATTCCTTTTGTAAAAGAAGAACATGAAGGAGATATAAATGCATTAAAGAGAATGTCTAATTCTAATAAATTTCTTAAGAATTCTATATCTATATGTATTAGTGATCCTACTGCTTATTTAAGCAAAGAATGGGAAGATAAAGAAGAGTCAAACCATTTTAGGTTAATAGGAGCTTTAATCAAAAAATTACCTTTTTGGGGATTTAATCATCTTAAACAATCATTCAATAATGATTCTGCTTTTAATAGCTATTATGAGGAAATAGTTTTTTACGACAAAAATTTAGTTACTGGGAATTTTATAGGTAAAAAAATATTTAATGAATCTAATAACATTAAGTTTCAAGAAAGAATAAAAAAATATGGAGAAGAATTTGACGCTGTAAAAAAAAGGAATAATGTAGGACATAATCCAAAAGCATTTGGAGTAACCGCTGATTTAGTTGGTTTAACTAAAAATGTTTTAACCGATAATGTTTTAGATAAGCTTTTTATAAATTATAATTTTTCAGAAAAAAAAGACGAGTTTTTAACAACTGGCATAACAACTACAAAAAATGTAATAGAAACTTATACAGAGGAATTAGCCAAAGTTATAGAAGGAATTCAAAAAGCTATGCTCATATTAAGTTCTTCGGATTTAGCATCTGAATATGTTGTCAAAATACTTAATAAAAAATATGATTATGAAATGAATGATAGTCAAATAAAATTTGCACTAAATAAAATTAGAAAGGAAAAAATATATCCAAACGATATGAATATTACTATGGAAGGTTGGGGAAAAGCGATAACAGCAAGAGCTGATGTTGAAGGATGGAAAAAAGTTATAATCCCAAATACCTTTATTAAACATGTTAATAATAAAATAGTATTAAAGTCTGAAAAAGAATTAGCAAGAAAACTAGGTATTGATCTATTTACTTTTCAGGATGAATTCGTTTTTTATGAGGACGAATTGAAAAGGAAGAAAACTAAAGAGTCATTATATGATTTTAAAAAAAATGTTAAATATGTTCTGAAATACTTTCTGAAATTCAGTAATAAAATTTCTGTTATAATTGTACTTGGATTAATAATATATATCGCAAGTGAAACGTTTTTTGGAAGAGGGCTTAAAGCTATGTTAAATACATTCTTACCTTTTTTCATTGCATATATATTTTTTTGGATTAATAATAAGAATAATGCTAAAGATAAATAACATCAAATTTTCATATAATAAAAAAGACTCTTTCATTTTTGATGATATATCTTTTGATATAAAAAAATCTGAAATAATTAGTGTTATTGGCAGGAGTGGTTTAGGAAAAACAACATTATTAAATTTAATTTCTGGGTTACTGAAACCAAACAGTGGAAATATCAATTTAAATGATTCAACAATTAATTCTACTCAATTAGATATTTGCTATTTAAAACAACGACACACTCTTCTGTTTTACAGAAATGTTTTGGAAAACACATTATTAAATTCTGAAATTAGAAACCAATTAACACCAAATAAAATAAATAAAGCTAAGGAGTTGATTGATAGATATGGATTAGAGAATGCTCTAGATAAGTTTCCTGAAGAATTATCTGAAGGAATGAAACAACGAGTAGGAATTATTCAAACTTTAATTACAGAAGCAAAATTATATCTTTTTGACGAGCCATTCTCTTCAATAGATAGCTACCACTCAAAATTAATAGAAAATGATATATGGAGTAAAATTAAAGCTAATTGTTTAAATGCAATAATTATTTCCCACGATTTAGAACAAGCTGTAGCTATTAGTGATAGAATAATTTTATTACCTTCAAATAATAAATCACCGATAATAATAGATTTAGATAAAAATTTTAAAAATCAATTACCTTCAGAAAGAAGAAAACAAAGTTTATTTTCTAAGGAGCTACTTAAAACGATTCAATGTTTTAGTGAAAATTAATATGAAACAAATATTAAATAAAATTCAATATTTTTTACCAATTTTGGTGTTATTAATTCTTTGGGAATTTTCTGCTCAATTTTCTGAAAGAATTAGATTCTTATTCGCTTCTCCAAGCCTTATCGGTCAAAAATTTATAGATAAAATTGTCAATGGAGAGTTAATAATTCATTTCGGAATAACTGCATTAGAAGTGTTTATTGGTTTGGTTTTAGGTTTGATTCTTGGAAGTTTAATAGGGTTTCTACTATTGTATTTTCCTAAATCTTCTAAAATTTCTAAACCATATATTATAGCACTAGCCTCGATTCCCATTTTCGGAATTGCTCCAATGATGATAATTTGGTTTGGAATTGGAATACCAATGAAAATAGCTATGGTCTTTTTTTCAACGGTGTTTGTAGCAATATCTCAGGCATATAATGGTGGTTTAAAAATCACCAAAAATGACAATGATTTCTTTGAAGTTAACAAGGCATCAAGAAAGAATAAGTTTTGGAATCTGATTTTTCCTTCTTCAATAGACTGGATTATTCAATCTTTAAAAATTAATATTGGATTGGCAATATTAGGAGCATTTATTGGAGAATTTATTGCATCAGAAAGAGGGTTAGGCTATATCATTTTAAAAGCTAGTGGTCTCTATGATATTCCTTATGTTTTAGCTTCTGTACTCTGTATTATTATACTATCTCTTATTTTTAACGGTATAGCAGAATACATTTCAAAAAATAAAGTTTCAATAATTAGAAAAATTGTTATAAACAAAAAGCTAAAAGAATAATTATGGGAAATATAGTAAGAAAAAGCTCTTTTATAATTTCAGTACCTACTAAAAGTAGTGATAATCATTATATATTTGTTCATGGTTACACAGGCGGCGCAGATATTCTTAATGCAAATTTAGCTGAAGCTATTAACTCTAATAAAATTAATGGTTTAGAGAAGAAAGAAATTGATTTCTTACTTGACAGAGGTTATTTAACTACAAAGACCAAAGAAGAGGAGCTGACTTATGTTTCAAACCTCGTTGAAAAAATTTACAAATATTACCAGAAACAGTTAACTGTTTTAATAGCTCCTAATTTAGATTGCTCCTTTAGATGTACGTATTGCTTTCAAAGAGAGTTACAAAACAAGATAACAAAAAAGCCAGATATTTCATTAGCAAAAATAATGGATAAAAACCAAGTTGATAAAATTTATGACGTTCTTGATGATAAAGCTAAAGATATAAACTGTAAGCTTAATAAAGAAATAACACTATATGGAGGAGAGGCGTTACAAGAATCCAATATAGAAATTATTAATTATATAGTTTCTGAAGGAGTAAAAAGAGATTTTATTTTCAGTGCTATTTCTAATGGTTATGAAATAGATAAATTTTATAACCTCTTTGGAGAAAATGGATTGAAAAAAGTCCAATTAACTCTCGACGGGTTTGAAGATATGCATGATAAAATGAGAGTAGAAAAAAATGGAAACTCTAGTTTTTATAAAATAGTAGAAAATATTGATAACGGATTAAATAAAGGTTGTGTCTTTGATATAGCATTTAACTTTGATGAAAAAAATGTAAACAATATTTCAAGTCTAATTAACTTTTTTAATAAAAAAGAATGGCTAAACAATCCTAATATAATTATTCATGGAAACCAGATTTTTGATTTAAAAACTAATTTAACTGCATTTCAAGAGAATTATGATGAAATTCTTGAGTTAAGAAAACTAGCCAAGAAGCATAATATTATGCTTTCGAACTCAACAACTAAGATTAGAGAACTATTTAAATCAAGACTGGATAAAGATTTGCCTCTGCCTTTAAAACCTTCTTATTGTTCTGCAAATACTGGAATGTATATTTTCGCTCCAGACAATCATCTATATGCCTGCTGGGAAGCTGTAGGTGAATCTATTTCAAAAGTAGGTACGTATTATCCTAAATACGAGCTTGATAATAAAATGATGGATAAATGGAAATCTAGAGTAGCAAGTAGAATTGATGAGTGTCACCAATGTGAGTACATTATGTTTTGTGGTGGTGGATGTACAATAAATGCATATAGAAAAAATGGAGAATTTTTATCGCCATATTGTGATTCTTTTGAAAAGAAATTCTCTGATTTAATGAATAGTATTGTTGAAATTTAATATTTAATTTATGAAAACTAAAAAAGAAAACAGTTTTAAATCTTTAAACAATAATATTTTTATTAAAGATACAAAAAAGCTTGATGATAATGATATAGCACAACTATTGGGAGCTGAAGTCGATTCTAAAACTGGAAAATTAATTAAAGATGAAAATTGGATTTGTAACTTCCATTAAATAAGGTAACCAATGTAAAGCAAATTTGATCTTTAGTGATTAAGTATTTGTTAAAACCCTATAATATTAGAGAAGTTCAATATATGACTGGGCATCGCTATATTTCTTCTACGGAAAGATTTCAACAATACACTCTTGAAACTCTGCACGAAATGATTGAGAGTTTTCATCTGATTTGCTAATATTCATTCTATTGAGACGGGAATCCGTAAAAAAATCTTAAATCTTTTTGCTAAATTAGAAGTCTATATTAAATAATCATTTAATATATTTATAAAAAAACTTGCATGATAGAAATAACTACTCCAAAAGTTGAAAAATTAATTTATTCAAAAGATAAAAATTTCATTAAACAGTATTATAAAAAGTCATCAGAAGTTAAAATTTTTGAGTTTGTTCAAAACAATCCATTTATAATATCTTCTGATGAAGAATTATATTTTATAACAAGTAGTTTAAATGATGTAATTCCTGAAAATTGTACCTATGCCATATTAACAAGTAAAAGACCTACTAAAAGAGATTTTGAAAATGGTACTTTAAAAATTATGAGATGGCTCAAACATCCTTCTTTTGAAGAATTAACCCCTCAAGATGTTCTTAATTCATGGAAAAACAAATTTAAGTTTGTAAAAGAGGATGTAGAAAATAATATCAATGGATTACGTCCTCCTCAAATAGGAGCTTTGTATTCGATACTGGCGCATGTCCAAAACCCTGAAGAAAGAGGAATTGTTGTAATGCCTACTGGAACAGGTAAAACAGAGACGATGTTGTCTACATTAGTTGCAAATGAATGTAATAAACTATTAGTAGCGGTTCCTTCAGATTCTTTACGTACTCAATTATCAAATAAGTTTTTTACTCTCGGATTACTAAGGGATTTTGGAATGGTCGATGAGACTTGTCATAATCCAATTGTTGGTGTTATAAATCAAAAGTTTAAAAAGGAAGAAGAACTTTTAAATTTTATTTCAAAAACTAACGTTGTAGTTACAACCATGAGCATCCTTGCAGGAAGTACTCAAGGTCAGCAATTAGCAATATCCGAAGCATTTAGTCATTTATTTGTCGATGAAGCACATCATTCTGAAGCAAGTACATGGAAAAAATTCATAAAGATTTTTGATAATGAAAAAGTATTCCTATTTACAGCAACTCCCTTTAGAAATGATGGCAAAAATTTAGAAGGAAAATTCATATTTAATTTCTCTCTTAAAGAAGCTCAAAAGCAACAATATTATAAAAAAATCAATTTTTTACCAATTAGAGAATATGATAAAGCAGAAGCTGATAAAAAGATTGCAATAAAAGCTGTAGCTCAACTTCGCGAAGATATTGGAAATGGTTATCAGCACATAATAATGGCTAGATGTGTTTCTAAAAATAGAGCTATTGAAGTTTTTGAGTATTATAAAGAGTATGAAGATTTAAACCCTGTAATGGTTTATACAGGAGTAGCTGGGTTAAAAGATAAGGTAAATGCAATTAAGGCAAAAGAGCATAGTATTATTGTTTGTGTAAATATGTTAGGAGAAGGATTTGACCTTCCTGAATTGAAAATTGCAGCCATACATGATGAGAGACAAAGCTTACCAATTACTCTTCAGTTTGTTGGTCGTTTTACTAGGACATCATTTAATAGTCTTGGTACTGCAAGTTTTATAACGAATATTGCTTATCCTCCTATTCAACAAGAGTTAAATCATCTTTATGCAAAAAATGCAGATTGGAACTTATTGCTTCCTAATATGAGCGAAGGAGCTACAGATAAAGAAATTAATTTTCAAGAATTTTTAGAGGGTTTCCATGATCTAGAAGACTCTAATATTCCTTTTCAGAACATTAATCCAGCAATGAGTTCTGTTGTTTATCGAAATAACGGAAACGATTGGAATCCTAGTAACTGGAGAAAGGGAATTAACAATATAGGTACTTACGAACATCAATTTAGCAAACATAATTCTGAAAAAAATACGTTAGTTATTACTTTAGGAAAAGTAAATAAAGTTGAGTGGGGAGATTTTGATGTTGTTCAAAATATGGAATGGAACATGGCAGTTGTTTATTGGGACTTTAGACCTAATAAGAATTTAATATTCATACACTCTTCACTAAAGAATTTATCTACTGATAAATTAGTTCAAGCGATTTTTGGTGATGAATTTAGTATGATTAAAGGAATGGATATGTTTAAGATATTTCATGACGTTAAAAGATTGACACTTTATAACGTTGGAGCAAGAAAGGGCACTGGGCGTGATATTAGTTTTCAATCATTTTTCGGAAAAGGTGTTCAAGACGGATTAAAACTTTTAGAGCAAGGAACATTAATAAAAAACAATGTTTTTGGAGTTGGGTTTAAAGATGGAGAAAAAGTCTCATTAGGGTGTTCTGTAAAAGGAAAAGTTTGGTCATATTTAAGGGGAAACCTGAATGAACTAACTCAATGGTGTAAAAAAATAGGAGATGTATTAGAAAATCCTAATATCAATCCAAATACTGTATTAGAAAATACACTTGTTCCCGTTATGATTAATGAAAGACCAGAGGCTATTCCAATTGCTATTGAATGGCATCATGAAATGTATGAGTACGCAGAAAATAGGTTTGTTATTCATATCAATGGAAGTGCTTATGATTTATCTAATTCTGAATTAAATGTAGTAGACACAGCAAATAATACTCCTCTACGTTTTTCTTTTAAATGTGAAGATTATAATATTGAGTATGAAATAATTTTAGGAACTAAAATAGTTGATGGAGAAGAAGTTACATTTCATGAAATTAAAAAAGACTCTATTGAAGAGCCTACAATTACTCACGGAAATAGAAAGGAAAGCTTAACAGATTTCTTCCAAACTTTTACTCCGACAATTTGGTTTGCGAATGGGGGACAATTATTCCAAAATAGTTATGTCGTTCCAAAAGAGGGAGTTGCTGGAATTTCGTTAGATAATATTATTTCACACAACTGGACTGGAGTTGCAATTAATAAAGAAGCTCAAGGAATTCATCCTTATGAAATGGATTCAATACAGTATCATTTTATTAATGAGATTAGAGAAGATTTTCAGATAATATATGATGATGATGGTTCAGGAGAGATTGCAGATATTATAGGGATTAATGATGAAGATAAAAAAATAGACATCCATTTATTTCATTTAAAATATGCCAAAAATGGTCGTACTGGAAATGATATAAGTAATTTCTATGAGGTATGTGGTCAGGCACAGAAATCTCTAAATTGGAAATATCGTAATGGAAAAGACTTTTTTGACCATCTTTTAAGAAGACAAATAAAGACTAAAAACGGAGCGTCTTGTAGTAGGATAATTAAAGGTAGTGAAGAAGAATTAGAGTTGTTACTGAATGCTGCTAAATGGAGAAAAGAGATGAAGTTTCATATTTATATTGTTCAACCAAGTCTTGTAAAAGGTAATGGTTCTGAAAACATCATGTTACTTTTAGGGAACACACATCATTACCTACACACAGTTGGGAACGTTAATTTGAAAGTATATTCAAGTTAATCATTAAAATATATAGTTAAAAGTGATTAGTTTTAAGTAATTACTTTTTTTGTTTCAGTTAAATTTCTTAATAAATATTAAGTCAATAAAACACAAATAATTATTTTAGTATCGATAATGAAAATAAAAAAAATCTTTAAGAGAATAAGTGTGAAATTGGTTTATGAAAAATTTTGAATTATTTGTTGATGAGATAGTTTCTAAATGGTTTACTGAAAAGAAAGCTATTCTCGAAAGTGCTGGTTTATCTGTTACTAGTAATAGAGAAACTGGTGATTTAGCAGAAGATTATATATTAAGAAAAATTAAAGGGTTACCTCAAAATTATATTTAAAAAAAATCAAAAGGTAGTAGAACTCCTATAGATATTTTTACAGTTGCTAGAAGGGGGCATTATTGGCATATTATGCTAATTCAAGTTAAAAGTTCAAATTATAAAAATAATGTTTATGAACTTAATCAAAATGAAATAAAAGTATTAAATGAGTTTGCTAAATTTTTTGAGAAAGAATTTACTCTCTCAAAAATACTTGGTAATTATAAAGATAGTTCTATTATATTCTCGACTGGATATGCAGGCGTTTTTAGTGATAAGAAAACAAATAGAAATTATTTACAAAAAACTAAAAAGTTTAATTCGTTTAAAAAGAATATGAGTAATAAATATGGTATTAATGTGGAATTAAATATTTCTTTAGCACATAGTTTATTTTCATAAATAGAGTATTTAAAAGAAAAAGTTGCTTTTCTTATGGTAGTAATTCGAAAATTCGAATGGACTAATTAGGAAGTGTTTCAATTCTTTAATCCTTTTTTTTATAGACGTTTACGTTAGTCTTTTATTTCTGTTTTCTCAAGGTGTTTTTAAATAAATCATGAGATTTAGCCGTGATAAACCCATTTGAAAAAACACCCATAAAATGAGTGTTTTATCGTATTCAATTTTCATCTAGCCAAATCTCAAAAGATTTACTAAGGCCACACCAACGATGGTTTTCATCAAAGCCACGACCAGCTAATTCAAATCGAATTAATTTTTCAACAGGTATTTTACTATGGATGATAAATCGTAAAATTTCTCCATCCATAGTACTGAAGTTTGCTATCAATTCCTCCAAATGAGGTAAAGGGTCTTTATCCATTCTAATTAAACGAATATCATCATAATTCAAATCAGTATAATCTTTAGGCAGAATATCCAAGAAAGGCATTTCCATATCAACAGCTGTAGCTTCCTCAACTACCGCAAAATTTTTATTCGGACCGTTTATAATTCCAAATTTAATTTTTGCTATGCGATATTTAAAGTTCAACCAAAGACAATGATGAATAGCCTTCTGTTCAGAAGAGAAAATATCTAAATATAAATTCTCCATATTATTTTTCTTCTTTAGGTATTTCGATACCCTTTAAAGAAATAATATCTTCACGAGAGGATTTAGCGTCCTTACTTCTCTGGCGATAAAGCTTCTGTGAATTGAATAACGTACGACACTTAATATTGAATTGAGTATAGTTAACAGCATCTTCCTTATTCTTAAGGGTTTTTACGTAAGCATTATACAATGCATCATTAGTAAGCTTTTTGTCTTTCGCTTTAGTAACTAAACTTAACGCAATTGATGCCACATCGTTCAACCCTCTATCATATTCCGATAAAGAAAATCCTAATGCTTCAACTTTTTCTCTATGCTCATCATCGGCATATTTCATAAGGACATTAACGTCTTTATAATTTTCCCTTAATCGTTCAACAATAAGATTTTTTTCATCTTTTAACTCTTTGATGTTAGCTTCTGTTGTTTCAAGAAGTTCTTGGTCTGTTTTGATGTCTTCAATTAAAGCATCAACAATTGTTACATTTTCCATTTTATGTAGTTTTAAAATTAATATTCAATTTTTATGCATTACCTATAAGTTTTGGTAATACGTGTAATTCATCCTTGGCACATAAACTCTCTGAAAACAGATGAATTAATTGTGCCTGTGCAAGTTCATACGTTTCGTAAAAACGCTTTGGTTGTGATGTTACAGAATCAACATCCTTGTAAGTAACATCACTATCATATAATCCATATACAGTAGTAACTCTTCCAGCTTTTCCTCTCAATGCATTGTAATTGGAATAGTCATACTCATCCCATTGAGGGATTGGTTTAGACATTAAATAATGGGTATGCAATCCTAATTGGTCGAGTGTTCTATAAACTTCAAAAGGAGTTATTGACATACTTCGTGCAATTTCTTTTTTCCAAGCATTGAGGTAATACGAAAGTATTCCTTCGTTAGACAGTTTACTTATTAAGTCTTTCTTACTTAAACGATTAACGTTAATATTCTCATCGAAACCACATTGTGATTTCAGTAAGGCAATCATTTCATCAATCGTGAAAAAATCTTCAAAGTATTCATCTAATGATGACTCTTTTTTCGTTTGTAGTTGTTCAAGTAATATTGATAAAAATCTTTGTATTACGAGTTGTGTAGTAATCTTCATAATTATTTAGTTTTAACAGTTTAATTTAAATGGGGTAGTTTGCAGTAAGTACTTCAATTTTTTTTTGTCGAGTAGAACTCATAGCTCCATTGGTAGCAGAAAGCACCTTTGATATTTCTTTAGTGTACCATCCATTTTTTTGGATATACTCATCAAGAACTTCAGAAGGATATGAACTCAAAAGAAAGGTTCCTTTGACTTCAGACAGAGTATTAAGTAATCGTATATAATCTGCTTTTGAATAGTTCCCATAGTGACCCATATTCGAATTGAAATATGGAGGGTCAACATAGTGGAAGGCATCAATAACATTCCGACGTTCTATAACGGTACAAGCATCGTAAGATTCAATTTGCACTTGTTCTAACCGTTTATAAATTGAGTGATCAAACACGAGCTTTTTATTAATAAATGCCTTTACTCGTTTACCATACTTATCATATCCCCACGATCCTATTTTGCATGAAAAACCCATGTTAGTAGCTATATAGAATGCCCATGCTTGCTGAAGTCTGTTAAACAGGTGTGGCATCCTATAAATACTTAATGCAACTGAATACGTTGCTCTTGAAAATAACGTAGCTTCAATCTTCGCTTTTAGATTATCAAAGTCAGTCTTAATTACTTCATAAAAGATAACCACCATATTATTAATATCATTTATGGTTTCAGCTTCCGATGGTTCTTTCGCAAAGAATATTGCTCCTCCACCAAAAAAGGCTTCAGTATATATTTTGTGTTTTGGAATCAAAGGAAGAATGCTGGAAACCATATTTATCTTTCCACCATAGTATGATATTGGAGTTTTCGGCATTTAAGGGTAATAATTAAGTTCTTGATAAAAGTGAAGTATTATAATTTGTTTTCTTCCTTCATCGAAATAAAGGATTCAGAGGTAATAATGATATGGTCAAGTAGCGTCATTTCCATCATTCTTGCTAATTTTTTAATTTTTTTAGTTTCTTCAATATCTGAATGTGATATTGCTAATTTTCCACTTGGATGATTGTGAGCAAGAATAATGGCAGAAGCATTTGTAAGGAGAGCCAACTGAAATATATATTTCGTATTAACTGGAGTACCTCGTGATGTTCCTCGAGCAGTTTCTGAAATAGCGACTACTTGATTAGCATTTGTAAGAAGTAACACCCAAAAACTCTCTCTCAGATCCAATTGATTTTGATTAATATATTTTCTTAATATATTATTGGCATCATTTGCACTATGAATGTATCGAGTTTCTCCTAATATTTTCCGAGCATAATGGATTTCAACTTCTGAAGTCGTAAATAGTTCTGTACTTGGTAGTATTGTTTTCATAAAATATTCTATTTAAGGTTCAATTTGAATACAGTATGAACTACTCAATATTTGAAAAAAGGCGTGATTATGACGTGAATTTTAAATACATCATAGATTCTTGACTCTGGCAAACACTCAAAAAAATGAAAATAATGTAAATGAAAATATTCTTTTCATTTACTTAAAACTATTGCCAGATTCTTATCAAAATGGATCAATACACTGGTATGACGGCTATGGAGATAGTGCTATAATTATCGATAGTAAAAGAATGTTGATTCATATTAAGCAGCCTAAAGGTAAAAAAGACAGGTATGCTTTACTTTCCTATTCTCTTTAATAACTAATTAGAGAATATTATTTTGCCTATAAAACTAAAGTAGATATTTTTAAAGTGCAAAATGTAAACAAATATAGTAATGCTAGTTCTCAAGCTGTTTTAAAAAAATCATTAATGAAAATTAAAATTTCAAAAAAGGTAACATTACTTAATTTATTACACTCCCTTGCAACACATTTCTTTGAAAATGGCACAGATATTAGATAAATACAAGAATCATTACACTCTGGTAGTCCAAAAACAACGATGATTTATACTCACGATACTTAAACTAGTCTTAAAAAGATTAAAAATCCTTTTGATGAATTATAGAAAAAAACTACATTTAATAAAAATTAAATATTGTTATAAAACATAAGTATATAATTCCTATTTAACAGAATATACTGATCACTTATAAGCATATAAACAACGTTGGCGGTAATTTAAGACCACATCGAAAAATCCGAATAAATTTCATAAATTCGTGTTTAATAATTTCTTAAAATTAATATGGATAAAAATTACGACTGGTTAATAAAAAAAACACCTCGTTCTGTTGACCAACTTCGCCTTTGGCCAGAAAACCCGAGATTGAATCCTGAAGAAACTCATCTGACTTTAAAGGATTTCGCAGAAGATTTAACAGAAGATAACGCTGACAGAGTTGATTTTTATGCATTAGTGAATTCAATAATTTCTGATGGTTTTGTTCCTGCAGACCCAGTTGTTGTTTGGAAAAATATTGAGAATGATAAATATTATGTTGCAGAAGGAAATCGAAGAGTTATTGCTCTAAAGCTTCTTCGTGAACCAAATAAAGCACCAAAGGCTATAAGGAGTTTTATTAGAAAGGCATCAATGAAAATTAACCATTCAACTATTGAAAAAATCCCTGTTAATGTTGCACCTACATTTGATGATGCGGAGTGGTATATTAATCAAAGAAATAGTTCATCCTCTTTACAAAGAAAATGGTCAAGGGTTCAACAACAACGATGGATTTCAACTTTATATGACAAACATAACGGAGATTTAGACAAAATTTTATCTATCACAAAATTATCAAAAGGAGATTTAGAAGGTTTTATTAGAATTTTAAAAATCAAAGATTTTGTAAAATTAACACAAGTCAAAAATAAATTGACAGAAGAGGAATTTGAAAAAGCTGACTCTTACACATTTCCAATTACTATTTTAGAAAGAATTTTTAATTTTTCCGACACAAGGGAAAAATGGGGTTTACAATTTGATGGAATAGACGTCAATATTATTTCCAATAAAGAAAGTTTTTACAATCTATATGCAGAATTAATTAAGCGTATTGTTAACAAATCAGACAATAAAATAAACACAAGATTAAACAAAGAAAATCTTCCAGAAATTTTTGAAAGTCTGCCAAATGTTTCATTTGAAGAAAATGAAAATATTATAGAGCCAGAAGTATTTAATACAACTGATAATCCAAATTCAGAAGAAGAAAATAGTGAGGAAACTCAAACAGAGCCAGAAGTAAATTCAAATCCAACTATTGAACACTTAAAAGGAAATCCAAATAGGGATAGAATAGTTCTACCAATATATAATCTTAATACCGATAGTTATAGATTATTTGGGGTTTTTGAAGAGTTTAAGAAAATTTCAATAAATAGATATCCAAATAACATTTCCTCTTCTTTAAGAGTTTTTTTAGATTTGGCTGTTCTAAAGTACATTGAAACCGAAAATCTCGAATCCACTATCTGTAGCCAATATCAATGCGGATTGAGAGAGGTTCAATTAAAAAAGAGACTTGAATTTATTAAAACAAATAAAGCAACTGGCAGGCCACAAACAATAATTAATCGATTGATAGACCCAAGTCAAGAATATTCATTAGATGTATTAAATGGTTATATTCATAGCCAAGATTCACATTATACGAATAAAAGATTTCTAAATGGTTTTTGGGACTTTTTATTTCCGTTATTGGAATTTTTATTAGATATAAGAGAAACACAACAATAATGTTTTATTCACCATTAAGATATCCAGGCGGAAAAAATAAACTTTCGGCTTTTATTGCGAAAATTTGTATTGATAACAATATCAATGGCCATTATGTTGAACCATACTCTGGTGGAGCTTCAGTAGCATTATTTTTACTTTTAGAAGGTTTCGTAAATAAGATTACTATAAACGATAGAGATAGGTCAATTTATGCTTTTTGGCATTCTGTTTTAAATAAAACAAATCAACTATGCGAATTGATTGAAAATGCTGATTTAACAGTAGATGAATGGCGAAAACAAAAATATGTTCAAACCAATAAAAAATCGTCCAATTTACTTGATTTAGGATTTTCAACTTTCTATTTAAACCGTACAAATCGTTCTGGAATCATTAATGCTGGAGTAATGGGAGGTGTTGAACAAAATGGAAATTATTTAATGGATTGTCGATTCAACAAAACCGAATTAATAAGGCGAATAAAAGAAATTGCAAAACATAAAAAAAACATTAGACTTTATAAAAAAGATGCAATTAAATTAATAGATAAAATCCAAAATGAATCAGAAAATGAAAATGTAGTATTTTATTTTGACCCACCGTATTATTTAAAAGCAAGTACTCTTTATATGAATCATTATAAGGATGATAACCATAAAAAAGTTAGTGATAAAATAAAAGCTATTGAAAACATAAAATGGATTGTCTCTTATGACAACGTTCCGGAAATTCAAGAATTATATTCTGAATGCTCCAAAAAAGAATTTTCTTTTAAACATACTGCTTATGAAATAAGAGATGGAAAGGAAATTTTATTTTTAAGTGATAATATTAAACAACCTAATATTAAAAATTGGAATCCATTAAAATTTAAACTAAAAAAAGGAAAAACAACCGCCAACATCGTGTATAATTAATGGCTAGTTCTCGCCTACTTATGAAAATCCTCGAAGATTTCTATTCGGTTTTTATTTGCTAAATTAGGTGCTTAAATACCCCACTAATCATGAAAAAAACCGTTGCCAGTAATTATGACCCGTCCTGAAATAAGACTACATAATTTTAATCATTATGTACAAAATGACAAAGTAATTAGAATACAAAGTTCTAATACAAAACAAACTTATAATGAATGCAAGTAGCTGAAAATCCTGCACTTGGTTTTCCGTTAATCATAAGTTTTAAATAAATTTCAAAATTCTCAAGATTTATGAAGTCTGAAGCAATAAATTCTGGTTTGAATATTTGTTCAAGATACTTTGCATCAGCTTGTCCCGTTCTAAAAGAAATTATGGTTCCAACGTTCCCTAATACAGCATTACGGATATCGATATCAAGTTGATGTAGATATTGATGAGCCATAACAAGTGATACTTTGAACTTTCTCAACTCAGATAGCATTGATGCAATAGATTCTGTAGTGTAATTCTGAAACTCATCCAAAAAAATAGCTACTGGTATTCGTTTACTTTCCTCAATATCTATGCGAGAAAAAGAGGCATTCATAATTGAATTTAAGAGTAACGAACCAATTATGTGAGAAGTATCAACCCCTAAATTACCTTTGTTTAGATTTACCAAAACAATCTTTTTTTTATCCATAGCAGATCGTAACGAAACCTCTTGACTATTCGTTATTAAAAATCTTTTTATTGCTGGATGCACTAAAAAAGCACCCACTTTATTAAGAATAGGAATAAGGTCACTTTTTGTATATTTCTCAAACTCATATTTCCAAAATTTCTTAACATCTTCATTGATAACATTCATTATGCATTGGTCTCGATATGATTGACTGTGAATTATACGCGGGATATCAGTAAAAACAGTCTGTGGTTGGTCTAAAAGCGTTAAAAGGATATATCGTAAGATATGCTCCAATTTCACTCCCCACGCTCCTTTCCAGAGCTTTTTAAAAGTATCAAGTATTCCAGATGCAACTAAAGAACGTTTTTCATAAGATACTTTTTTAAGAGGATTATATCGATATTTTAGTTCAGTATTTGGGATGTCAAGAAATATTAGGTCTTCTACTCTATTTGATGGAATGTTATCTTTTATTGTTTGTATTAAATCTCCATGAACATCAAAAACAATAACCCCTCTATTGTGAATAATATCTTGTAGAATAAGAGTCGTTAAAAGATTTGTTTTACCAACTCCAGTTTTACCTAAAATGTAGGTATGTAATAATCTATCTTTTTGATATATCCCAAAAAGATGTTCTTCACTTCGGAAGTTAGTTTTTGCAAAATAACTGATGTTTTTGTTTTTAAGATTATTCCTCACGTTGCTAGTATGAAGAAACGGAATTTATTTAATAGGCGTGAGAGAGTATAAGCGTACTTCATCACGCCTTTTTTAGTCTAAAAATGAAGATTATAATCCTCTCTGTTATGAACACAAACAAAGAAAAACACATTACAACCTTAATTAAAAGCATTTGCGGTAATTTATCCATTGAAGAACAAAAACAAGCAGAACTTAATTTTCTGCGATACATCAATCTTGCAGAAAGAATTAGCCAGCGTTTAGAAAGAGAAAAGAGCGATACACCCTTGACTGAAAACTCATAACTTCTAAACTTAACATATATCATTATCAACCCCTATCACACCTCTAACTATATGAAACAAGTATATGGATACATACGTGTATCAACAAAAGAACAGATTAGTGGAGCATCACTTCCAGAACAGAAAAGTGCTATTAAGGAATATGCAAAAAAGAACAATTTAAAGATTATTCATTTCTATGAAGAATCAAAAACTGCAGCCAAAAAGGGAAGACCTTTATTTTTAGAAATGATGAAAAACCTCAAAAGCGGAAAAGCCGATGGGGTCATTATGCATAAGATAGATAGGAGTGCGAGAAACCTTCACGACTGGGCATCAATTGGAGATTTAATTGATATGAATATTGATGTCTATTTTGCTCACGAGAGTTTGGATATGACAGAAAGAGGAGGAAGACTATCTGCGGACATTCAAGCGGTAATGGCATCAGACTACGTAAGAAATTTAAAACAAGAAATACTAAAAGGTATTTACGGAAGATTGAAACAAGGATATTTACCATTCGCAGCACCTATTGGTTATCTTAATAATGGTAGTGGTAAGAAGAAAACTATTGACCCAATAAAAAGTGTTTTTGTTAAAGAACTTTTTCAAATTTATAGAAAGGGAAATTACAATACTTATGAACTTTCTAAGGAAATGGAAAGAAAAGGTTTCAGTAATTTAAGAGGGAAGAAAGTCTCAAAAAATGGGATCATTAGAATATTAAAAAATCCATTTTATACTGGAATTATAAATATTAAAGGTAACTTTTTCAATGGGAATCACGAGCCAATAATCGATAGAAGATTATTCGAAGATGTCCAAAAAATTCTTAAGGGTAAAAACAGAATCAAGGGTATTAAGCATTCATATCTTTTTCGAAAAATAGTAAGATGTTTTGAATGTAATTTTCTTATGTCAGGCGAAAGGCAAAAAAAATGGATTTACTATCGATGTAGGGGAAAAGAGTGTCAAACTAAATGCGTGAGAGAAGATAAAATTGATTACTTCGTCCAAAATATCTTAAAAACTATAACCCTGTATCCACAAGAAGTGAAATATTTAGAAAACATTATCAAATCTAAAAGAGAAAATAGTTTAGAAATTCAAAAAAATAGTCTACAAACCCTTAATCTTCAAAAAAATGACATTAAAAATAAAGAGGAGAAAATATTTGATGCTTATCTAGATAAATTATTAAATAAGCAAGAATATATAAGTAAGAAAGAGGGTATTGTAATCGGATTAAGAAAAATAGAAGAACAAATTTCAAAATTAGAGGTTTCAAAAAATGTCATTTTTGATGAGATGATGAAATTTGTCGAACTCCTCAGATCCCCTTTAAAAACCTATCTTTCAGCGATTCCAGAGGATAAAAGAGAATTTCTCGAAATTATTAGTGCGAACTTAACAATAAAGGGTAAATCAGCTTATTTTGAAACAGTTTCTCCCTTCAGAGAATTGGCAAATCGGGATATATTTTCGTTTGGTGGAGCAGAGCGGGACACCCACCGAATACTGTATAGGCAAATTGTCTATACGAACAAGAACACCAGTCCTATTATTCCTAAACCTATGAATGAAACTCAGTGTAAAGAATTTTACAACTTCCTTTTCAGCTGTTCAGAAACATTATCAAAAATAACCGAGATTCAAAATCGTTATGAACTACCGACAGACAACTCAAACTCCTAATATAATCTTTGATACCTACCTCACTCAATTAAACTTTTCAGAATTAAAACTACTTCTCCTTATCATTCGTCAAACTTTTGGTTGGGTAAATAAAAAAGGGAATAGAAAAAAACGAGATAGACTCTCTTATAGTCAAATTCATACAAAAACTGGTCTTTCAAGACGAGTTATCTCTCAAACAGTACAATCTCTCATTTTAAAGCAACTCATTCAAGTAACAGACTTTCATGGAAACCTTTTGCATTACCCTGAAAAACGTAAAGGAAAGGTGTGCATCTACTACGCACCTTTACTTATAACCTATGCAGAAAATGACAAAAAGGAATGCACTTTAGAGCATAAACATATGCAGAATAGGGTATATAACAAAACTAATAATACAAAACTAAAGAGACAAAATTCATTTTATCAAAACTACAATAAATCTGATTGGCAACGTATTAAGGAAATAATAAAAAGTAGATAAGTTTATGTGAACTTTTTATTTCAGCAATGCTCAAAATGATAAAAGAGATAATAGTTATGAGAAAAATTTACATTAAAGTATTCTAGAGTAAACCATAATAAGTTTATTAACAATTAAAAAATAAATTTTTTATCAGCTTTAAATATTGCTTCTTCATTATATTTCAAAATAGTTCAAGCCTTTATTTCAATAAAGGCATCATAAATTATTTACATCATATAAATCTTTAATACGGCATCTACTTTATATAATATTCATATCGAAATGTTATAGTTTGATAAACTTTTTTTGACTTTAAGTAATTACATAATTTTATGTTTTCTACGTAATATCAAAATAAATAAAAATAGTTTTAAGATTACGAGATAGGGTAATACACATCTTACTCACAGAATATGGCGTGACCGCAAAAAAAATTGTCCATATTGACAATTTTGCATGGTATTACTACGCCTTTAAAATAATATTGATTTATCTAAAATAATAAGGTGGTGAGAGCATAACCCTCACCACCTTATATTTTTTATGAATAAATCAACAAATATTTTGAAGCAGACGCGCATTGAAGCCGATGTTATGCAACAGGACGTTGCCTTTTTACTTAACATAGACACTGCCAATCTCACTCGATATGAAAATGGCACACGAACACTTACTCCTGAAATACTGCTGATGTACCACATCCTCTTCGGCACACCTATTTCAGAACTCTTAAAACCCCTATCACAGCGTATTAAGAAGAACCTCATTCAGAGAAGTACATTACTTCATACTCAAGCAAAACCCAAGCATACCCCGAAGAGTGTGCACAGTTCATCATATATCCAAGCAATTGTCAATGACTTAACGAAAACAAAGCTCTATGATATCTAACAAACAGAAAAAGGATAAAGAAGAAATTGTTTTTACCTTGTATCCTAATTCAATAGGCTTTGGATACGCAGTGATGTCAGGAGCGTTAGTCGTTCTCAATGCTCAAATGGTGCAAGTGAGACCAATATCCAATGCATTGGCAATGAAGCGCATCAGGGAAGTTATAAGCTACTATGAGCCTAATATTATCGTTGTTGAAGACTATGAGGGTATTGGTTCTCGTAAATCAAAACGAATTAGAAATATTATAGACTCAATTACTCGATTCGGTATAAAAAAGCATTTGAAAATAAGTAAATATTCTCGGTCTGATATTCGCTATGTCTTTAGTAGTTTCAATGCTCATACTAAACATGAAATTGCATCAGTGATTGCTGAAAATGTTAAAAACATGGAACACAAATTAATGAAGCCAAGAAAAACAAGTGAATCAGAAAAGTATATGGCTGGTTGCTTTGATGCAGTATCGTTAGGAGTAACTCATTTTTATATGAGTGATTAGACAGAATTAGTAATCCTTCTGATTATTACTTTCCGTATGTTGCATTTTGTCCTTATCAAAAGTAAAAAGTTCTGAGACCTCAATATCTAATACCTTTGCAATATTATAAAGTGTTGACGTTGTCGGGTTGGTTCTACCTGACTCAATTCGTCGTAAGGAACCGTCATCCATATCAAGTAAATCTGAAAGTTCTTTTTGTTTTAACAATTTACGTTCCCTAATAAAAACAATGTTATCTCCAAGTTTTTTGATAAATTCTTTTTCCGATTTACTTAATGGCATTTATATATAATTTATCTTTTCAAAGTATTGCAAAATCTTTAAAAAAAACAGGGCATTAAAGCCCTGTTTTGTCATTTATTTTATATATTTGAACATCTAATGACTCAATGCTAACGTCCTGTGAGTCGAGGACTTAACTAAAATTTAATTAACATGAAAAAAACACAGAAATTACTGTTTTTAGTACTTGTATGCCTAACAACTACGCTACAAGCACAAGAAAGAAAATCAATTACCAACGTTCAATTAGGAATTGCTGGAAAAACTCAAGGGAATAAAATCAAAACTCCCGCTATTTATGGAAGTTATGAATACTTCATTAAAGACAATCTCTCTATAGGGGGAATCGTTGGGTATTCAACGTTAAACATTAAAATTTCAAATTTGTTTGGTGATGATATAGACAACGATACTTCTAATTTTATCGCTGGTGGTTTGATGAACTACTACTTCTATCAAACGGAAAAACTTGAATTCTATAGTCATCTTTCAATGGGATATGCTAGTGGATTAACTGCTGGATTTCTATATGAAATTGGCGGAGGTGGTAGATATAAATTATCGGATTCGTTGTATCTGAATTCAGAAATTGGAATAGGACTTTCATTATTGAAAGTGGGTGTGTCATTTCATCTTTAAACATAACTTTTAAAAATTAATAAAATGAAAAAACAATTCTTATTTATTATCTGTTCAATAGCATTTACCTTTAATGCTTGCAGTCAAAAATTAACAAAATCCGAAGCACTTAAAATTATAAAGGCTAATAATATAATCCAAGATTGTTATTGTGAGATTAACGTAACAACAAGAAGTACTTGGAAATCTTATGAGAGTGATTTAAGAGCAATCAATGAGCTAAAGAAACAGGGTATTATAACAAGTTCTAGTTACAAGGACCGTTTATCAAAATTAGACAGAAAAGGTCACACTGTTGTAAAGATACATCCATTAGAAAGAGCCACTTATGAATATGGGTTTGAAAAAAGACCTATGGGGTTTGGAGGAGAAAAAGCAAAGGTTCTCTATTCTAAAGCAAGTGTAAGTAGGGTATTGGGTATTTCACTATCTAATAATGATAAAGAAGCAAAAGTTTTAATAGAAATTCAATATGACCTTTCTCCTTTTGCTGGACTTGTAGGAAAAAAATCTTTTCCTAATCAGTGTCATTATAATCAAATTGAAGAAAAAGAAATTACTTTAATTAAATATGATACAGGTTGGAGGATTAAAAAATATTAAATCTAATAGAAGAATATTATAAATCCTAAAACAATTATGCTTTAGGATTTTTTAATGAATGAACTTTGGATTACTCATAATACTCATTTTATTTGACTTAGTTCATATTACAAAATTGATTTCAATTGTACTTAGTAGTTTTTGGCAACTCACAGAGTTGATTATTATTTAACATTCAATTAATATGAAGTAGAATTATCAGAGGATGATAATTTCTTTTGTACTTTTTCTCATAGCTTTTTCAAAAGCTAAAATAGAAAATATATGAAAAATCAATCCTTCACAATCTCTTTTAGATTCTTATTCTGATCAATTTCCCAAACATTAAAAACACCATCTCCATCGAAATCAGTAACAGCGATTGCTTTTGCTTTAAACGAATTGTTAGTTGCCTGAATAATTTCATATTCATAGTTTGTAGTACCTCCATTTTTAACAGTTCTCTCTGGTAAAAAATCAATTTTATCAAAATCATTAGAATATTTAGAATACATAAAAAAGTGATTGCGTTGTAAACCATAAAGATGTACTAAATGATTTTGAGCCTCTAGTGCTTTCGTTTTAGAAATAATTGGCATTAAATTTGGAAGTGCAATTAAAATTAAGATTCCAATAATAACCAAGACTACTAATAGTTCTTGCATATTAAAAGCATCTAATTTTTTAGCTAAAAGTGGATTACTTTTTTTCATAGTACAGTTAAAAAGAATATTTCATCAATCAAAAGTACTAAAATAATAAATATTTGTTATTTTTAACCCATAAATTGCTTTAAAGAAAATGAAAAAATATATTAGTACTATTTTGCTCTCATTCCTTTTATTTAGTTGTGAAGCTATTTTTGTCGAAGATATTTCACAAGAAAATGTTGTTTTGATAGCACCATCTGATAATTCGGAGGTTGCTACTGGAAACATTCACTTCAATTGGCAAGGAATTGTAGATGCAACCAATTATCAAATTCAAATTGCCACACCCAATTTTAATCAAGCCAGTCAAGTCGTTTTAGATTCAACAGTAACAGCAACATTTTTTTTAAAAGAATTAGGGATAGGGGATTATGAATGGCGAATAAAAGCATCTAATTCAGATTACAGTACACCATATATAACCAATAGTTTTACAGTAAACTAAATCATCAACTATTTTGATAAAAAAATATTTCCCCTTATTCATATTCCTTTTTCTACTCCAGCAACTAAGTTTTGGTCAAGAGGAGAATCGAATTCAGAATATAAAGACGAAGTTGGATAGTTTATCAGCATCTATAACAGGACTCTCCAAAAAAGTAGACTTTAGTTTGAATGACACAGAACTCCCTGTTTTTATAAGAGCTATTGCCAAAGAACATAAATTGAATGTGAGTATTGCTCCAGATTTAAATCAGATTAAGGTTTCTCAAAATTTTTCAGATGCTACTGTTCAAAATGTGTTGTTATACCTTTGTAGAGAACATCAATTAACGATAGAAACGTTAGGGTCAATTTTAAGCATCAAAAGATATTTAATACCTTTTTCTGAAAGAGATATAGGAGCTTTTTATGATAAAGAAAATGATTTATTTTCGGTAGACTTACAAAACGACACACTCTTTGTAGCTTTTAAGAAAATTACAAACGTAACAGGAAAAAATTTAGTTTTTGCACCAGACATTGGCAATCAAAAAATCTCTTCCTATATTAAAGATAAGCCGTTTGAGAGTGCTATTGATAAAATAGCTTTTGCTAATAATTTATCAGTAACCAAAACAAAAGACAACTACTATCTATTTGAAAGTGCATCAGCCCCGAACCAAAAGGGGATTACTGATAACCAAAGACAAAAACCAGCAAGATATCGAAATTCTAATTTTTACTTTAAAGTACAAGATACCATAAAGCAGCTTGTTGATGTAGATTTTGAAAACGTTTCCATTGCTTCCATTATCAAAGATATAGGCTTTGATTTGAGTATCAATATGTTTACGAGCAGTCCCTTAGAAAGTGCTGGAAATGCCACTGTTAAAGCAAACAATATTACTTACGATGTGTTGCTCACAAGAGTCTTAGAAAATACGAAATTCAGTTTTAAGAAAACTAATGGGATTTACTATTTTGGGGACGATACACAAGTGTCTTTATCTAATAGTGTAATTATACCTTTGCAGCATCGTTCCATTGAAATTATGAATTCTCCGATTCAAAGCAATCGTAATTCTTCCTTTGGAGACAGTCAAGGATTCAATCAAAATATTGGCAATCAAAATTTTAATAACAATAGTAATTTTAATCAGGGCAATCAGGGATTTAATAACGGACTGAATCAAAATAATAACAGTCGAAATGGTAGTTCAGGAAATCGAGGAACTTTTCAAGATTTTTCAAATCAGTCAGATGCTATTTTATCATTGATTCCAAAAAAAATTACAGAAGGACTAGACATTACTACAGATGTAGAACAGAATGCTTTTCTAGTCAACGGGAATGCACAAAAAATAGAAGCATTTAAGAAGTTTTTAAAAACGATAGACAAACCTATTCCTGTCATTTTAATTGAGGTCATGATTATTGAAGTTAGCAATTCCAATTCCTTTACCACAGGCATAGAATTGGGATTGGGAGAAAGTCCATCAACAGATCAGGGGACTGTGTTTCCAAATGCTGACCTAACGTTAGGAGCAAGCTCAATCAATAAAATTATAGGAGGTTTTAATGGTTTTGGTTCTTTAAACGTGGGTAAAGTAACACCCAATTTTTATGCAAGAATACAGGCTTTAGAAACCAATGGTAATTTAAAAATTCGTTCAACACCAAAACTATCTACTTTGAATGGTCATCAAGCAAGTCTGTCCAGAGGAGAACGCTCCTACTTTGCAGTTACCCAAAGAAATACGATTGGCACTCAAAACCCAATTATTGCAGATGTAAAAAACTATTTTCCCATCGATGCAGATTTGTCTATCAGCATTCGTCCGCTAGTTTCAGGGGATGGAAATATCACGTTGAGCATTAATGTACTGCAATCCAGTTTTAATGGAGAACGCATTGATCCAGAAGCACCTCCAGGCATGGATTCCAGAGAATTTACGTCTATAATTCGAGTAAAAGATAAGGATGTCGTAATCTTAGGAGGTATTGAAGAATCATCAAAGAATAATTCTGGTTCAGGAGTTCCTTTTTTGGCAAGAATTCCGATTATAAAGTATTTATTTAGCAAAAGAACCAGAACAGCTTCAAAGAGTAAATTATCGATACTAATCAAGCCCACCATCATCTATTAATTTATGATGAGCCAACTGTTCAAATATGGCAATACCTATACTTCAGTAGCGCATACTGAAGCTGGAGAATTTGTATTATTTCAACTTCAACAAAAAAAGAAAGAATTACAAATTTTAGCAAACAAAACATATTCTTCTCAAACGGATGTAATAGAAGCTTTGAAGGGCAAAAAACACCTTTTTTTAGTGCTCAATGATGAGCAAGTGCTCTTTAAAAAAATAGATTTTGTACATCAAGATGAGATAAAAATTGTCAAAGCTGCCTTTCCGAATATCAACATTCATAATTTTTATTATGAGTTGTATCACAATTCAACAACTTCATTTGTAGCCATTGCTAGAAAAGAAACGGTAGATCAAATCCTCTCAACCTATTTAAAAGCAAGGGTTTCAGTAGTTGATTTTTCATTGGGTAATCTCGCAATTAGGCATATACTCAAAATTCAACATCATCCTACATTACAAACTAATAATGCAGTGATTGAGTTTAAAGAAGATATCATTACAGATATTAAAAAAGAAAATGTCCTCAAAAAAGAATATTCCTTCAACGATTTAAAGGTTTCTAATGATGCAGTATTGCCTTTAGCTGGAATTATTGCCTATTATTCAGAAACACCCTCGAGTACCCTGCAAAACAAACTACAAGAACAGTATTTTCATAGACGCTTTTTTGATCTAGGTTTAAAAACAGGACTAGGTTTTTTGTTAGTAATTTTACTCCTTAACTTTTTTACGTTTAGTCATTATCGAGATCAGGTTGGGAATCTTACAGGGGAATTGCAAATGAGCAGTAGTTATAAAAATCAACTGAATAAACTTCAGAAACAGGTTGCTCAAAAAAAACAGTTGGTACAAAGTGTGCAATCTACTTCCAATTCAGCATTATCAAAATATTTTGATGAAATTGGAGCGTTACTTCCAGAGACGAATTTATTAGATCAGCTTTCTTTTCAGCCTAAAGAAGGTGTTCAAAAGAAAGACAAACCCTTACTTTTTAGAGAAAACACAATCATTGTGAAAGGAATATCTAAAAATGATGCCGATTTTTCCAACTGGATTTCAGAATTAGAAAAAAAAGATTGGATACAAACCGTTTCGATTGTAGCCTATGGAGAAGGAAAAAGAACCAATACATCTGCAAGCTTTGAATTTATAATCACAACCAATGACTGATAAACAAAAAAATAGTGCTTTGGTTGCTGGATTTGTATTACTACTCCTCATCTCCTACTTTTTTTCAATTGAAAAAACGTTTGATTTAAAACAAAGAGCAAAAGAACTGTATCAAGAAAAAGAATTGCTTCAAAATGCAAGTCAGCGTATTTTTAATTTACAACAGGAGAATAAATATTTAGATTCCATTTTACAAGTAAAAGAAATTTCTATTGAAAATTCATTTCAACAAACACTGTTACAAAAACTAAATTCGTTTCAAAAAGAAGTGCCGGTTACCATCATGGCTTTCAATGAACCTCATATCATAGAGCAAGATAATACCATCTTAAAAACGTACTCACTAGAAATCAAAGGAGATTTCCAATCGCTGATGCTGCTTTTAAATACCTTCGAAAAACAGCAGTTGGGCAAATTGACTTCTGTGACTTTTGAAAAGAAAAAAAATTACAGAAGAAATCGAGAGGAACTGATAGGCGAGTTTTTCATTCAAAAGAGAACACAAAAAGAATAATTTTAAACCATTAGATACCATGCTTATTGCAATAGAACTTTTATTGATCATCTTTTTAGGATTGATTTGCTTTCAGGATATAAAAGAAAGAAAAGTATCTATTTGGATATTAGTGTTAGGGTTGGTTATAGGAGGTTATATCAATTATAGGCATCAACAACCCATTGTTTTCCTTTCGAATACAATCATTAATAGTGTATTTGTCGTTACTGTTTTTTTGATCCTTTGGGGTTATGCAACCCTAAAAATGAAAAAAAATATCTTTGCCGTCTTTGGAAAAGGGGATTTGTTTTTTTTTATGCTTTTGGCAGTAAGTTTACCCATCCTATCTTTTTTAATGGTATTTATTTTTTCCATCATATTCGCGCTTTTGGTTTTTGTGCTCCTAAAAAATAGAATTGAAGAGAAAACAGTACCTCTTGCTGGATTACAAGCGCTATTTTTTGGGCTCGTATTAATTGCTAATAATTTTGTACCTTCTCTAAATATTTATGCATTGTGATGGACATACAAGATTATGAAATAGCGACAAATTTGGTGCAACTCATCTCAAGTGAACAGGCGTATCAATATCGGGTTATTCCCATGCAGCAAACTGAAAATTCTTGGATTTTCAAAACTGATAGTACACAACAAAAAGAGCTATCCCAAGAATTACGCATTGTTTTTGGAAAAGATATTGAATTACAGCAGGAGACCACGGATCATATTCAAAAATACTTAGAAACCAATTATAGAAAACGAACAAAAGCTAAAAACCAAAAGACACTCACCTATTCAGAAGATTTTTTATTAAATATTATTTATGAAGCCAAAGAAATTGGCAGTAGTGACATTCATTTTGAGATTTTTGAAAAACAAGCTCGTGTGCGTTTGCGAATTGATGGAAAGTTGATGGAGCGTTATGTCATTGCCTTAGAAGAGTACCCAAAAATCATCAATCGAATTAAGATTATGGCAAGTTTGGATATTTCAGAAAAGCGATTGCCTCAAGATGGAAGGATCAACCTGACCACAGAACAGGAAGATTTTGACATTCGTGTGTCCTCTTTACCAACGCTGCATGGAGAAAAGCTTGTACTTCGGATTCTATCTAAAAATAATCTCCACGTTTCTTTAGACAATCTAGGGTTTACCAAAGAAGAACTTGAGATTTACACAACTGCTGTTCAAAAACCTAATGGAATTGTGCTAATTTCAGGACCTACAGGTTCTGGAAAGACAACCACCTTATATGCAACCTTAAAACTATTAAATACCAATGACACCAATATTTTAACCATTGAAGACCCGATTGAATACACGTTAGAAGGAGTGAATCAAGTGCAGCTAAAACAAAATATAGGTTTAGATTTTGCCAGTACTTTAAAAACTTTTTTACGACAAGATCCAGATATCATTATGGTTGGAGAGATTCGAGATGTGGATACTGCAAACATGGCGATCAGAGCTTCTTTGACAGGACATTTGGTGTTATCCACCATTCACACCAATTCTGCTTGGGCAACAGTGTCTAGATTGATAGATATGGGAGTTCCTTCGTTTTTAATCGCCAGTACGTTGAATGTAAGTGTTGCGCAACGTTTGGTGCGTAAACTATGCAATACCTGTAAAAAACAAAAAGAAACCTATACCTCAAAAGGAATTCCTTTGGATGCTTTAAAGACGATAAACCATCATTTTGAGGCTGTAGGTTGTCCAGACTGTTACCAAACAGGGTATCAAGGTAGAAAAGCAGTTTATGAAATTATTCCGATTACAGAAGAATTGGTACAAAACATCGAAAACAAAAAAATAGAAATCAATCAGTATTTGAAAGAAAATCATATAGCAACCTTACAATCCAATATGATTGCATTGGTACAACAGGGAATTACATCTGTTGATGAAGTATATCCTTTTTTAATATAATTGATAAAAGTAAGAAAACAGAAAGCATCTTGAAGAAGCAACAAAAAACATATCTATTATTCCTAGCCGTATTAGGAATTTGGGGGGCAATAGGGTATCAAATTTATGTTCGAATAAACCCTCCAGTACCTGAAATTGCATCTTTACCTGCTCAAAGCTCTTTTCAAAGACAGTCTATCACAACACAATCTTTTTATCAGCTACAAGAAGCATACAGAGACCCGTTTTTAGGGAAATTCCCAACAAAAAAGACAACTGTTCAGAGAAAAAAAAGAGTTGTAGAAAATAAACCCACGATTCCGTTTCCTAATGTGATTTATAACGGAATGATTGAAGGGAATTCTACATCCTATATTCTAACTGTCAACGGAAAACAAGAGATTCTTGAAAAAGGAGCAACACATCAAAATGTAAAACTAATCAGTGCTACAAAAGAAGAAGCAATCGTTCAGTTTCAAAAAGAACGAAAAACCATTGCAAAACAATAAATGAATAACTCAAAAAAAATAAAGGCGGGGGCATTACAATATGTATTGGTCATCTCTGTGATTATTGCCATTGTTATTTTTGCATTTATTTCTTTAGTATATCTTCAACAAAGATTAGCTATCAAACATGACTTTTCTAAAAGAGCAATTGGCAACACACAACTCATTTTTGAGTATTACCAAAAGCAAGAATTTGAGTATAATCAACAAAGTACAATTGAATTTTTAGATGATGAAAATTCAAAAAATACTTTTCAAAAAAAACATTGGGGTGTATTTGATATTGGAATTGCAACTAGTAACGTAAAAAATGAATATTTTCAAAAAGTTGCATTATTGGGAGCTCAAATCAACAATAGAAACGCACTATTTCTAAAAGAGAATAATTCATCTTTACTTTTAGTTGGGAATACCAAGATTGTTGGAAATGCAGCTTTGCCTAAACAAGGGGTAAAAACTGGAAATATTACTGGAATTTCTTATTATGGAAATCGTTTGATTTATGGGCAAAAAAAGAACAGTACTGCTCAACTGCCTAAAATCAAAAACAGTAATTACCTAAAAGATTTTATTGAAAATTATGAAAATGAAAATGAAAATTCCACAAATTTTGAACTAGAAAACGGCATGCAATTGCATCAATCTTTTACCAAAGAAGCTTTAATCTATGAAGATAATAATCCAATTATTTTAGAAAATCTTAGTCTTCATGGTCATCTTTTAATTGTTTCAAAAAGATCTATTACTGTTAAAGCCTCTGCCAAACTACAAGATGTAATTTTAATAGCACCTGAAATTACAATCGAATCCAATACCATAGGAACTTTTCAGGCAATGGCCTCAAAAAAAATTATTGTAGAATCGAATGTACAATTAGCGTATCCATCCGCTTTAGTAGTTTTGCATAAAGGGGAATCTATTATAAATCAATCTCGAAATACAAATCAACCAAAAGAAGAAAGTTGTATCGAAATTCAAAAAAACACAGATATTAGAGGTGTTGTCTTATATCTTTCTGAAAACATTCAAAGTAATTTTGATGCTCAAATTAAAATCGCTGAAAATTCAAAAGTTATTGGAGAAGTGTACTGCTCTAAAAATACAGAGTTGCAGGGGAGTGTTGTAGGGTCTGTTGTGACCAATAATTTTATCATTAAAAAATCAGGTGGAACATACGTAAATCATATTTACAATGGAGAAATTAATGCTTTAGAACTACCAAAGCAATATGCAGGATTACAAATGGGTCAATCTTCTAATCAAGTAGCGAAATGGGTCGACTAAAAAAAACATTTACTAAAAAGTTAAAAGCCTCTTCGCTGACAGAAGTGATTGTAGCGACTTCCATCCTACTCCTTGTTTTTGGAATCGCCTTACTGACTTTGAATAATATGATGACCAGTACTTTGCGAAATAATACAAATTCTTTAGATACTGAACTTGAAAAGGTCATCTATCAATATCGAAATCAACAAATTAAAATCCCTTTTTATTCTAAAGATGAGAAGCACTTAATTAATGGTCAAAAAATTACTGAAAATAATATTAATTTTATTGAGTTCTCGGCAATGGATATAGAAACAAATAAAGTAAGAAGCAAAAAAATAGTACAAATTTCTAATGAAGAATAAAAAATTAAAAGCATTTACGTTGGCAGAAATGATTGTGGTTTTAATAGTCGCAAGTATTGTCATTGCTATGGGCTTTGTAATCTTGGATATGGTTAGAAAACAAGTATTTTTAATTCAAAGAAATTATCAAAAAAAACAAGAAGTTCAATTTTTTGAAGCAATATTAACTAGAGATTTTAATTCGAGAAATGCGTGTTATTATAAAAATCAAAATCGCTTGAGTCTAAAAAACACCAAAGATAGCATCTCTTATGTTTTTACAGACACCACTATTATTCGAGAAAAAGATACTTTTCAAATTGAAGTTTCAATTAAAAAGTTATTTTTAGAGGGAAAAGAAACATTTTCTAAAACCATTGATGCTCTTGGAATCAATCTATCAGAAAACTATGGAGGAAAAGAGTTGTTTATTTCTCAAAGAAAAGATGCTGCTTTTTACATCAACGATTAATAGATAAAAAAAGATGAACTTCAAAAAAGTTTATTGAATACTGAACTATGGCATTTCAACTAAAAAACATTCAAAAACAAAAAAAGAAAGCTCCTTCTTTTGATATCGATTCGATCTTAAAAAAAGAAATCTCTTTTGGTGCTTCTTTTTCTAATAAGAAAAAGGAAAGTTTTTACACGGAATTATATGTGTTACTGAATGCTGGTTTGACTTTAAAAGATGCATTGGTACTCCTTGGAGAGGAACAAAAAAAAGAAAAGGATCAAACACTAATTAGTCAAATTATTACTGATTTAATCGCAGGAAAAAACTTTTCGGAAGCGATTGAACAACTTAAAGAATTTTCTAGTTACGAATACCATTCCTTAAAAATAGGAGAACAAACGGGTACACTTCAAAAAGTAGCTCAAGAATTAGGGGTTTTTTATAAAAGAAAAAATGAGCAAAGAAGAATCATTTTAAGTGCTTTGTCCTATCCTATCGTTGTTTTATGTACGGCTTTTTTAGCCATTTTGTTCATGCTGCAATTTGTAGTTCCTATGTTTGCGGATATTTTTAAACAAAACAAAGTGGAGTTGCCTTGGATTACCCAAAAAATCATGGTGGCTTCCAGCTTGTTTCAAGAATATTGGGGAATCATTATTGTTTTTATTTTATCTATGATTGTTTTAAAACAAATTCTGAAAAATAAGATTTGGTATCAAAAATATACATCACAATTTCTTTTGAAATTACCTTTGATTGGGGAATTTATTCGAAAAGTAAAAATTGCACAATTTACCCAAGCCATAACCCTATTAACAGGGGCTAAAGTTCCTTTATTAAATGGAATTCAGCTCACAAAAAAAATGATTGGGTATTATCCATTAGAAATCGCTTTAGAAAAAGTAGAAAATGATATTTTGCAAGGAAAAAGCCTTCATCAGAGTATGGGGAACTATAAAATTTTTGATAAAAAAATGGTTTCATTAATTAAAGTTGCAGATGAAACCAATCAAAATGAAACTATATTTAAAAGACTCACAGAACAGTACAATCAAGAAATTGAATATAAATCTAAAATGATTTCTGCAACCATTGAGCCTTTTATCATTTTAATTCTTGGTGTAATTGTAGCTACGATATTAATAAGTATGTATTTACCGATGTTTAAATTGAGTACCGTGATATCATGATTTTTTTTTAAAAAATTTTAATATTAAAAATATAATTAATATATTTATAGCGAAAAGAAAAAAAATTGCTAAATCTCATAAAAAATTTTAAATTTAATTAAAAGTGTCCCAATATTTATTGGTTAACATTTTTATTTTTTGGGATCAATTCTTTTAAATAAACTATAATTTAAACTCTAATATTTTTATTTTAATGAAAAAAATCTCGCTCCCTTTAGCTGTATTAGCAATCATTATATCCATTTTATCATTCTTTTTTAATAAAAACTCATCTGAATTAGTATATGTTGATGTCAATAAGCTATTAGACGGATATAAAAGAACAAAAATAGTTAGAACTGAATTTGAAGCAAAAGCAAAAACTTTAAAATCTAATGTAGATAGCTTGGTTACAGGTTGGCAGAACGAATTGAAAGATTATGAAAAAAATCGTTCAAAATATTCTAAAAAGGAATTAGCTCTAAAAGAGGAGTTATTAGGAAATAAGCAACAGCAAATTAGTAATTATCAACAGGCTATTACGAAACAAGTTCAAGAAGAAGATAAAAAATCCACGCAAACCGTTATTAATGATATTAATGGCTTTGTAAAAGAGTTTGGTAAAAGGAAAGGTTATAAAATTATTTTTGGAGCTAGTGGTAGTGGTAATATTATGTATGCAGATGAAACTTCAGATTTAACCTCTATTGTTTTAGAAGGCTTAAATAAAGAGTTTGAAGGAAAATAATTAAACCTAAGCATGAAGATTAAAATTACTATTTTTCTGTTTTCATTTTTTCTTTTAAATTGTAACTTGAAGAAATCCTTTGATTCTAAAAAAGACTTATGGAATTACTTAATAGAAGAAAACAATAGCTACTTGCAGAAAAAAAAAATTAATGGCTATGATTTTTCTTTACTATACAAACCTACTGATTTATTAGTAGAACAAGAGTTAGGTACTTTTAATGAATCAAATTTAACATTAAGAAAGGAAAAAATTAAAATATTACGAGAAAAGTTTCAGCCATACATGTATTTCATATTGTCAATATCTAGAGATAACAAAGAGCTATTGAGTACAACCCCAAAAAACCAGCAAGAATTTGGTGTTATGCTTAATCAATTAGCATTTGGAATGAGAGAGAAAGTAACTCTATTTACATCTAAAAAAGATACTATAAAAATGATAGATTACAATTACCAGAGAATGTATGGAATGAGTAAAAGTACCACAATGCTTTTTATTTATCCTAAAGATGAAAAGTATTTTAAAAGTCAATATTTAAATTTTACTATCCAAGACTTGGGAACTCTCACTGGTGAAGTCAAATTAAAAATTGAGACTATAAAGATTAAAAATCAACCAATATTAAATTTATGATTTTGAAACTATATATTTATTTCTTGTTAGTATTTATAAGCTTAAGTTGTTTCGGGCAGACTTTGGGTTATGATAAAATGAGATTATCTAAACTCATTTTAAAAAATGGAGATACAATGAATGTTATAGGTAAATTTAAATCAAAAGTATTCAAATATCAAAAATATAAAACATCAAAGTCAGAAACAATTGAATATTCTAAAATTGAGTCTATGAAAATAGCATTTGGTAAAGACTCTATTAGAACATTTAGATTTTTTTCCTTGGATAATAAAGATAAAATATTTCCAGTAGAGGAGTTAGTTTTAGGTGAAAAAATAGATTTATATGGAGTCACAAAGAATTTTATGACAAATTCAGGTGAAATAAGACTTCAAATGTCATCTATTGTTTATTACATGAAAAAAAAATCTGAAATAAAGCTTATTAAATTAGGAAGTTATAGTCCTCCTTTCGATAATATAGAAAAAAAATTAAGAGCTATTTTTATCAACTGTAATTTGATTTTAAAAAAAATAGAAAATAAAGAATTCATAATTCGAACAGATATTGAAATTATGTTTGAGTTCTATAATAAAAATTGTGAATAAATAAATATCAATGAGAAAAGTTAAATATTTATTGAAAATAGGATTAGTTTTTTTTCTATTTTCTTACACGTCTTTTGTTTACTCTCAATCTCAAGGTCCAGTTGCTCCTGAAGCAGCTAGTTTTGAACCTATTGATGCAACAGATATGGTAAATTTATCTACTGGAAGTTTGACCTATGTTTTACCAATTATTAATGTCCCATCCCCCGAAGGAGGATATCCATTAGCTATAGCATATCATGCATCCATCGCTATGGATCAAGAATCCACATGGACCGGTTTAGGATGGAATTTAAATGCAGGAGCAATTAATAGGTCTGTAAATGGGTATCCTGATGATTATAATTCTGCACTTATTAATGAATATTTTTATGATGAGGGAGGTCAAGAAACCGTGTATAGCTTGTCACTGGGGTATACTAATGGAGCAATTTCCACAGGTTTAGGGCTTTCTTGGGGTTCTAATAGAAGTCTCGGGGGTTTTGTAAGTGTAGGTTTTGGAGCTAATATTGAGGGATTTGGTAGACTCGGCGGAGGAGTAAGGATTGGTACAGATGGAGTTGGTATAAATGTTGGAGCAACCTTAAAAGGAGGTATGACTCTCGGTGTCTCAGCAAGTTCTAATGGTGGGATTAACAGCTCCGTAGGATATGACAATAATGGAAGTGGATTTAGCATATCCACTAATGGAAGTGTGAGTATTGATCTAATTCAAGGTACAAAAAATGATAATCAAGTTGGAATAGGCTTAACGCTATCATCATCAGGAATTTCAGTAGATGCAAAAATAACTAATAAAACCGGAAATAATGTAAATGGAGGTATTGGTGCTGGATTTCAGTCACAATTTGAAAACACGGTTCAGATGGGCGAGTATACTTTAAGAAGTTCAGGTTGGAGTATACCTTTAGTAGCCCCGACTCCAATAGGTACTTTTAGTTTGACTTTTGGAAAACAAAAATATAGATATGCTTTGGGAAAAAATGAAAATGACTATGTTACAGGACCAATTTTTTATCATCAAAGTGTATCTAATAAAATTGTTTATAAAGTAACTTGTAAAGGTTTAGACTATTATGATGAACCTATATCATGTGGAAGTTATACGACAGACATTGAGCAGGAAGCTATCAATTTTAAAAATCAAACCGAAGCTTCAAGTAATACACCTGATTGTCAATGTATAATATCTGAAATTGATAGTGGAGACTCATTTATGGATATCTATGAAGTTCCTTTGAATGGAAATTCGCTTTCAAAATCATCTAAAATTGAGTCTAATAACCCTAGCTTTCCGAGTTACGATAGATATAATGTACAGGCTCAAGGTCTTTCAGGTGGAATGTCATCCATAGTATATGACAATGGTGCACTCTTTGGGTTAACAGGAAGAGAAAATAAAGATGAATATAGCCTTAAATATGCAATAGATGGTTCATCACCTAGTATACCAAATCACGCAAGATTTCTTCAGAAACCTAATTTTTATTTTGACAATGAAATAAGTTCTTATTTTAACAAAACTGATGTTGGTAAATCCTTATTTACTAATTTAAATCAGTCTAAGATTCTTGACTATTTCTCATCGTTTGAAGCTGGTGAATCTGGAAATAGTAAATCAAGAAGAAGAAATTCAACATATATTGAATATTTTAGAAATGCGGAAATTTTAACAAACTATTTAGGTGTTAAATCTAAAGGGTATTTGTCTCCCTCAGGAACAGGTTTTGATAGAACTAATAAACCTAAAGATGGTATTGGTGCATTTAAGATTACTTCAATAGACGGAAAAACATACCATTATTCTTTACCTGTTTATAACCATGAAACCGTCACAAGAACCTTTGGATTAATTGACGATAGACCTAATGAAAATCAGAGTTATTTTGAGAAGAGACAGTTAGAACCTTATGCTACCCATTGGCTTTTAACAGCAGTAACTGGACCTGACTACTTTGATGCAAATGACAATGGTAAAGCTGATATAGGAGATTATGGTTATTGGGTTGAGTTTGATTATGGAAAATGGTCAGATGCATTTATTTGGAAAAGCCCTTTTGGTAAAGATTATTTAGATAACATTGAAAACCCTGATATTAAAACAAAAATTATTGGGCGTAAAGAAGTTTATTATTTAGATAGAGTGAAAACTAGATCTCATACAGCTCTATTTCTTAAAAGTGAAAGACAAGATGGACATTCACAATACTGGAATTATAAATCCGTTGAGCATAGAGATAATAAAATCCAAAGTTCAGCAGCTTTTCAAAGTAGATTTATAGTTCCTTCTCAATCTCCTCTAAAATTAAACAAAATTATCTTAGTTAAAAATGTTAATGATAATGTGAACAAATCTTCAGGGAGTTCGAATGAGGGTTTTGTAGATATTAAGTATAACAATTCTGAAAAACTATTAGAAAGAGCTTATTATAATTCAAAGGACAATGTTTTAGATATAGGAGATAATTGGTCTGGATTATTAATTCATGCGTCAAAAGTTATAGATTTTAATTACGAAACACCATTAAATAGCTTGGTTAAAGGTAGTCCGAATACTAGCAATATTGATTACGGAAGGTTAACTTTAAAATCTGTTGATTTTAAAGGTAAGCATGGTAATAGTATTATACCTCATTATAAGTTTTTTTATAATAATAACAATTCATATATTTTTGATATTGAAGATAAGGATGGTTTTGGATACAAAGTAAATGATAATGCCTTATGGTCTTTAAATAAAATACAAACACCACAAGGAGGTGAAATTCAAATTAACTATGAAAGCCATAAGTTTAAAACAGTTATTGATTCGGAAATAAAGTTTAGAAGATTTAATTCAGATTTTATCATAACCCCAGATTATGACGGAGGCAATCCAAATAACGGTGACCAACCGAGAGCTTTTTATGTTGAATCTTCAGAAGATGTAGGAATTCAAATTGGAGATCGTTTAAAAATAAATTATAATTATACGGCATACATTCATCAAGGATATGGAGCTAATGGATATGATGGCCATGAAGAAGTGTCTTGTGCATTTAATGGATACGGCACGATTACTCACGATCTAAATAATAATAAATTTTTCTTATTGCCAGATCAAGGTGGGTTTATTTGTGAATCTTACAATGGAAATAACAATCCAACTCAATGGAATGAAGATTATTTTGATTTAGATTTTTCAGCGACTTATATCGTTACAAACCCAATAGAAGCTGGCGGTATTAGGGTGTCAGATATTATTACTACTGATGGTAGCCAAACGTATACAACATCATACAATTATGGACAGAATAATGATGGTTTTGGTTATATTAGTTATTTACCTTTTGCACCGGAACTGCAAGAAGAACTACCTTATAGTTCAGAACTCCCACCACCAGGAGTTATGTATGAGTATGTTTCTATGCAAACAAAAAATACAAATAACCAATCTGATGGAAAAACAGAATATAAGTTTAAGATTCTAAAAGAGAAAGATGCTAACACAATTAAGTTTGGTGATTTATATGAGATTGAAGTAGTTAGTAATAATTACAATAATACTTCAGAAAATAAAAATGTCAATATAAGTACTTATACTATAAAAGATAACTTAGCAACTTTAGGATCTTTATTAGAAGTTTCAACATACAATAGTGAAGGGCATCTTTTAAGTAAAATAGAGAATGAATATTATTCTCCTGAACAAACACCCAACAAGCTTGGAGTTACTCAGGAATCTTATCAAACATATAAAACTATAGATTATATAGATACCAATAAGCAAGATAAATGGTTAATTAACTCATCAACAAGGGTCAAGTATCCTAGCTTACTTAAAGAATCTACAGAGATCACCAATAATAATCAACATTCTACCCAATTTGGAAATTTGGACTTAATTACAGGAAAACCAAGGGAACTTTACTCATACTCAAGTGATGGAATAAAGTTAAAAACTAAAACTGTTTTTGCATTCGACGAGTATCAAGGAATGGGGAGCAAGGTTGACAATGTAGATAACTCAAATATGTTATCTCAAGAAACTGCGAATTTTGTATATTTAATAGACCCGATTACTGGTAATGATAAAATAGTTGGAGCAAACATTTCTACCTGGAATAATGATTGGTTATATCGAGATCAAACTGGAGTTGAATTCTCACCCATGAATAATAAAGCAAAAATTTGGAGAAAACATAAAACTTATTCTTGGAAAGGAGAGTTAGATTCAGATGGGGCTTATGTGAATTACAATCAATTAAACAATGATAATTTTGATTGGGGAATTGGAGCCAATCAAACAGATGAAAATTGGCAAAAAATATCAGAAATTAAAAGGTATAACCATTATTCATCAGCTTTAGAGGTTGAGGATATTAATAAAAACTTAGCATCCTCTAAAAAAGGAGATAAACAATCTAAAGTTTTAGCCACCTCAAATGCAGCATATACAGAAATATATTACAGTGGAGCAGAATATTTAAGTGAAAATAATAGTTCATATTTTGATGGAGAAATAAAAGCTAATTATAGAGAATTTGGAACATTTCATACAGGAAATTATTCTGTAAAAGTATCCAATAATCAACAAGGTTTCTACACAACATTAAAATCTAACGAACATAGGGCTCTTAAGTACAAAATATCTGTATGGGCTAAAAAAGGTAACCATATCAACGCTAGAGTTTATGATGGAAATTCACTGCAGGAGTTTAACGGAGAAAAAACATTAGCTGGAAATTGGATTTTATTAAATCATTATGTAGATCTATCAAGTGGAACAAAGAATATATATGTTACATCACAATCTGGAGATATTTTTTATGATGATTTTAGAATACATCCTGTTTCATCTTCAATGCAAAGTTTTGTATACAATAAGTTTGATGAAGTAACTTATATGACAGGAGCTAATGGTTTGTCCACATACTATATTTATGATGATGCAGGAAGACTAAAAGAAACTTGGGTAGAAGTAATAGATAACACTCAAACAGGAATTACTGGAGGGTTTAAAAGAATAAATGAAAATAAATATAATTACAAGAATAATTAATTGTATAATTAAAAAAAAATATATAAATTTGAAAGAAATATAGGAGAAGTAGTTCATCTAGACCATTTTCACTTTGTGAAGCGCCAATCAGGTTCGAACCCTGACTTCTCCTTATTTTTCTTTCTTCATAGCTCTACTAAACATGAAGAACAATAGAAGAAATTTTTTAAAAACTTCCTCTCTAGGTATTTTATCTTTAGCTATTCCAATGCCGCTTTTTAGTTCTAATAACAAGTTATTTTCTAATAATCTTGGTAGTTATAATGAAGCAAAAGAAATAGCTAAAAAAGCAAAGAAATATTTTTATAAAAAAGAATATTTGAAAGCAGAAGGATTTTATAAAAAATGCATCGAATTAGCTCCTTCTGATATTCGCTATTATGATAATTTAAAAGCTGTTTATGGAGCTCAAGGAAAATATATAGACTCTTTAAACTTATTCAAGACTGCATTAGCCAATAACTCTCAAAACTTAGCTTTTCATGATAGAACTGCTCGTTCTTTAATGCAATTAGAATTAGGTAATAAAAAAATGGCTGACCTCTATAAAAATGGAAATAATCAATCCTTATTAAAAGAAGCAAGAAAAATTTATAAAGAAGCTCTTATAATAAGTCCAGATAAGAAATATTTGTCAATAGGTTTGCAAAAAGTAAAAAGTAAAATTAAAGAACAAAACCAACAAATTGACCATAGAGCTAATAAAGAATACAAAAAAGAGAAAAAGAAAAAAGGTCTACAACATAAAAAAAGATTTAATAAATATTCAATTCAAGAATTAGAGAGTCAACTATTAAAATTAAATTCAAAAAAACGAACGGACTTATTTTTAGTTTCAGATGTTAAAAACAGAAATACCGAATGTCTAAAGGAAAAAATTTTAATCTTAACGTTACTTGAAAAAAAATATAGAAAACAAGACGATTTCTCTTCTGCGATTAAAACGGGCTTAAGTTGGCATAATTTAGCACCTTTGGACTCTCAAGCCATAAGAATACTTAACCGTTTATATCTTAAAACCTCTAATTATCAAGGTTTAATTGATTTTAAAAGAGTTCAGATTAGCAATACCCCAAATGTATGGAGCTATTTAGGGTTAATTAAGGCTATTCAAACTAGTCATAAAAACGGATTAGATGTTTCTTTAGAAGAAATTACTGTAATTTGTGATGACTTATTAAGTTCTAAATGGAGAGTTACAGGGGCATTAAAATTAAGTATATTGGATATAAAAGCTAAAAACTTTTTAAAACTAAATAAAAAGAATAGAGCAAAAAAGATTTATGAAAAAATACTCAAAAATGAAAACATTAAGTCTGTTGGGATATTAAATAGATCCATTAATGGATACGCTATATCCCTTTTAAAACTAAATGAACTTAATGTTTCCGAAAATATTTTAAAATTTGCCTTAGATAGCGATAATCAGATTACAACAGATCAAATACCTGATTTTGTAGCTAACAAAATGGAAGTTATAAATAAATCTAAAAAACAAGATTTATTACCTATGTACTACACATTATATAGGGTTTATAAAAAACAAGGATTAATAGAAAAACAGAATGCTACCCTAAATCAAATTTTAGTTATTGATTCAAAAAATAATTTTGCATTAAAAAGAAATTAATTATGAAAAATAAAATTTTATTTCTCTTATTTACTTCTTTGCTCATTATGAGTAATGTTGTTGGACAAGATCAATTTGGTAAAGTTGCTATTTCAGAAGTGTACTTCGATACCTATGTTGTAGAAAAGCAAGGTTTTGCAAATCATCATGCAGGAGAATTTATAGAACTATACAATAGCTCTATTGAAGATATTAATATTTCTGGTTGGAAAATTGAAGATAATATAAATTCTTTCACAATTCCAAATAATACAATCATTCGTTCAGGTAATTTTAAAGTTATTACTTTCACAGCTACAAAGTCACTTTTTGTACAACTCTTTCCAGAAGCTGCTGGTCACGAAGCTGATATTATTTTACAAAGTAATTTTTTATTAAATAACAATATAGAAAAAATTCATTTACTTGACACTAATAATAACTTAATTTCAGATGCTTCATACTACCCACTTGGCTGGGAGTATGAGCAAGGTTCTTTTTTGTCTAACGATTTGATTAGTCTTTTGGACCTTTATAATTTTACACCAATTTATGGTTACGAGTATTTAAACAACGGAGAAAATATATCTCACTCTGGCCCTATTCCTTCAGATAAAAAAAAAGGAATACGTTTAGCTACGCCTCAAGGACTTTACAAGAATGGAGATAATGATAATTTTGAAAATGGGGAAGTAAGGCCTTTTTCTTTGCATTTTCCTATGCAGTTACTAAGTCTTGATAATGGTTTTAGGACTTTTAGACCATATACAGAAAATCAATCAGATATTAATTTAAATTGGGTTAATAGCAATTCTTATAATATAAAAGGGGAGTTAGTTTCATCTGGAATTTCTTATTTTGATGAACTCGGGAAACTTTTGCAAAGCCAAACGATAGATCTAAAAACAGGTAAAATATGGGCAAATGAAACGCATTATGATGCATATGGCAGACCAGCATTTAATACCTTAAGTGCTCCTATGGGTTATATTTGGGGTTATAATTATGCTTTTATAAAAAAAACAAATGGAGCAGTTTTTACAGATTCAGATTTATTGAATATCTTAGATGATACAGCGCCTGCATTAATTCAAAATTACCCTAATACTTTAGGTGCTTATTATAGCAGTTCGAATTCGGATGAATATCAAGATATTACTTCCCATCCTTATAGTAGAAATATATATAGCACACTCAATCCAGGAAGTGTTTTAAAAACCTTAGGTGGTAATAAAATTGATGGTAAATGGAAACAAGGTTATTCTTTTTCTATGCCAGCAGCACAAGAAATGTATTATGTTTTTGGTTATGACTCTTATGAAAGACTTCCAAGTATTGCTGAAACTTATGACAATATCAGTTCAAGTATATTAAATGATTCAAATAAATTAATCAACTGGTCTAAAGTTAATAAAACTATTGTTCAAGATATAGATGGTAATGAGTCTGTTAAATTTATAGATGAGGATGGAAAAACATTAGCGTCAGCCATATCTGATGGTTTAAAAAAATACACCGTTGTTTCCTTAATAGGAGAACAAAAATTTATAGACATACACCTACCTAAAGGGTGTGATGGAACCTTAACTTTTTATGGAAATAGCACAAACTATAAAGTTTTCGATTTAAAAACGGAAGAAGAAATTACGGATGTATCTAATTTAGCAGCTGGTTTCTATAGAATTGAATATATAGGCAATGCCTTATTAAATAAATCGTCAAATTTAACTTATATTCAAAAAAATAATAAAAATATTTACCCTGTGAGTCCAAATTATGTAGGAGTTAAATATAAAGTAAACTATTATGAGTATAGCTTAAACTACTATGACAAGATAGGTCAACTAAAATCGACATTACAGCCATTAGGTTTTAATGATAGTTGTTTAAATTTTTTATCGGCTACTGTTAATCACGATAATACTTTAATTTCTAGTTTTGAGCAAAATTCTTTGGGTCAACTTTTGAATACTTCAAGCCCAGATGAAGGGGAAGCTAATTTCAAGTATAGAAAAGATGGTCAGATACGTTTTTCTCAAAATAGTAAACAAAAAGATCCGAACGGCGACGGAAATTTTACTGACGAAGAATTTTCATACACAAATTATGACGATTTTGGAAGACCAGTACAGAGTGGTGTTTCTAAAGGTAATTTTGAAAATTTAAATCCTGATGATTGGAATTTTCCGTTATTATCAGCATTTGAGCAACATTATACCAATTATGATTATTTGTTAAACCCAAACGAACTATCTACTATTGGAGCTCCATTAGAATATAGAAATCCCTCTTTTTTATCAGGTAATGTAGCTAAAACATCAAACACTGATGCCAATGGTGTAACTATTTCCTCAACCTATTATAGTTATGATATCTATGGAAGAGTTGAATGGTTAGTTCAAAATATTGCAGGTTTAGGCATTAAGACTATAGAACATGTTTATGACCCTGTAACTAGTGAAGTTTTAGAGGTTGTTTATCAGAAAAATATGCCTTCTGAAAAATTTATTCACAAATACAAATATAATCCTTTTGGACAATTAATTAAAGTTACTACATCTACGGATGGTGTAAATTATACTACTCACGCAGAATATGAATACAAAGAAACAGGCGAAGTTAAAAGATTAGAACTAGCTCACGGATTACAAGGTATAGACTATGTTTATAACGTCGCAGGTCAATTAAAAGCAATTAATCACCCAAGTTTGTCGGCTAATTTAGATCCAGGAGGAGATTCTAATGATTTATTTGGAATGACGATTGATTATTATAATGGTGATTACAAAAGAAATCTTGATTTCTCGCTAATCACTTCAGGAACGAATCAATACAATGGTAATATTAAAGGAATAACTTCTAAAACTAATAATTTAGGGGGAAACAACAATACCGCTCAGTATGTTTATGATTACAATGATAGAAACTGGTTAGAATCTGCTACTTTTAGTGGGGGTAATGCAAATTTAAGTACAGATTATAAGGTAGATAATATCACTTATGACGCAAATGGTAATATTAAAACACTTTCTAGAAATAAAAACACCATTAATGGTGCTAACAATTCAATGGATCAGTTTACTTATGAATATAAAGATAATAATACTTCAAATAAGTTAGATCACGTTAATGATGCAATAACAAACAATGGAGATGATGGAGATTTGAAAGACCAAGACCTTGAAAATTATATTTACAATGAGATAGGGCAGCTTACAAAAAATAAACAAGATAATATTAAATATGAGTATAATGCTAGCGGATTAGTCACAAAGATATTGCAATTAGACAACAATGCACTTAAAGTAGAATTTAAATATGATGATAAAGGCTTTAGAGTTTGTAAAATAAATTATGCGAGTAGTTTTCTTACTGAAAGAACTTTTTATGTAAGAGATGCTTCAGGTAGCGTAATGGCAATTTATAGGGCTGATATAGACCATTCTGGACAGTCTGGTTCGGGAAATGCTAGTACCTTAATAGAATTACCAATTTATGGTGCAAATAGATTAGGTGTTTTCAAAAAACCTAATAATACCAGTGTTTATCAATTAACAGATCATATAGGTAATGTAAGGGCTGTTTTGGCTAAAGATCAATCAGGCAATGCTTTAGCGATTACACAGGCTACGGATTACTACCCTTTTGGGATGTCAATGCCAAACAGAAATATTGAAGGGGACTATAGGTATAAATACCAGGGGCAAGAAAAAGACCCAGAAACTGGAAAGGAAGCGTTTCAACTGCGATTATGGGATAGCAGGATTGGACGATGGTTGACTACGGATCCCGCTGGACAATATGCAAGTCCTTATCTTGGTATGGGGAATAATCCTATTGTTAGAGTGGATCCTGATGGTGGATTTGACGAGTATAAAGAGAATGTCGATGGCTCTAAATCATGGATATCTGATCTCGGTAGATCGGAAGGTCTTGATTTTGTGCACAAATTAGATGGTACAACTGAAATTAGAGAATTTTCTTGGTTTTATCCAGCTGGAAAATTACTTAATACGATGGGTTCTCCTGGTAAACTAAACATGATGAATAATTATACTTTAAGAGATTCTAAAACTAACTATAAAAACATTACATCAGAATTTTTTCGTGGTATTGGACCCGAAAATAGTTTAGTTTATGGAGATAACATTATGAATAAAGATTTAAGAATGTCCTATGTCGCTTTCAAAGCAAGAGATAAATTTTTAAAAGGCGACGGAAAAAAAATAGGAGGTAATGCTGATTTTGGTTTAATAGGCGTATTAAGAAGTCATATAAATATGACAGAACAGATGGTTGGTTCTGCAAATTTTAGTGTTTATCCCATAGGTGATGATAGATTACTAATGATGATCAATGATTCTAAATCTAAATATTCTTTGTACTATCATTTGCCTTGGGTGCAAAATATATCAAGAATTACATTTAATAGCCGACAAATAGCCCATGCGAGAAAGTGTTTAATGTGTAATTTATCTCAAAAAGAGACTACGACTAGACAGACTTATATATGGATTGAGACTATAGAAAATTTACAAAAAAATCATTATTTATATGATACAAGATATGATTCAGATTGGTAAAAATATATGTGTTATTTTAATTGTTTTATTATTTTTCTTATCTTGTGTTGGTCAGGGTGAGATTGCAGGAATTTATGTGATTGATAATTTCTCTAAAAATATAGATACTATTAAAGTTTCCCCAAATGGAACATATGAGCGTTCTATTTATGATAAATCCAATGGTAAAATTATTTTCAAAAATAAAAGTTTATGGGAATATAGTGATTCAGAAATAACCTTTAAAAACTTTTTAGTAAACGAAGGTGAATTGATTTATAATCAAAAAATAAGAGATTATAACATATATTTGATGAGTTATTATTCATTTCCTTTAAAAAGAAGATTTCTAAATTCGCAAATAACAATAATAATAAATAGTGATTTGAACTATCGCTACTCGAAAAAAATTGTTTATGGTACAGAATAGGGTAATAGTACAGATTAGTTGATGAACAAATTTTAAAACATGGAATATTGTAAAACAATAAATTAACATATTAGTTGTAATAAAAAAGGATGAGCATAGCTCATCCTTTTATTTTTGAATGAATTTAAAGGCGTTAAAATGTGCCTTTTTAACTTTGGTGGTTCAAATTAGTTGATGAAAATATTATGAAATGTAAAAAGTGGCAAACAATCAAATGGAAGACAACGATACTATTGTAAAAGTTGTAAATTTAGTTTTCAATGAAGTTATAATTATAATGCTTATAAAAAAAATACGAATAGAAATATTTATCTTTTCTTGAGAGAAGTGTTGGAATAAGAGCAACATCAAGATTACTTTCAATATAAAAAACGACTGTTATAAAAAGAATAAAATTGATGGCATCAAAGATTCAAAAAACCAATTACAAATGAAAAATATCAATATTATGAAGTAGATGAAATGCGAGTTGTTGTTGGTTATAAAAAGAATGAAGCTTGGATAACCTATGCTATTAATAGACACACAAAAGAAATAATCAATTTTGTTGTTGGTAGAAGAACGAAGCAAAACTTGTCTATTATTACAAAATCAGTGTTGCAACTTTGTCCACAAAAAGTATTTACAGACAGGTTAAGGACTTACATAAAATTAATACCTAAAAAACAACACGATACAAGAAAGAAAAATACAACAATTATAGAAAGAAATAATTTAACGCTACGTACGCACTTAAAAAGGTTATCAAGAAAAACCATTTGTTTTAGTAAAAACTTTCAAATGCTAAAAGCTACCGTGAAACTCTATGTTTGGGGTTATCAGCTAAAATTATTTTGATAATTAATTGTAAAATAAAGTTCTAACACTTTTAATAAATAATTATCTCGCTCACCTTTTTAGTAAAAATATAAATCTTCTCCTGTTATATTCTCAAAGACAGTATCAGGTATAAATGCAAATTGTTCAAAATCGTAAGTTCCTACTTCTAATTCTTCAAGTAATAATTGAGGATTTTCTTTTGCTATGTAATACATTTTTTTACCCTGTGAAATTATCCAACTTATAAAATAATCAAAACCGTCGTCAGTGCAACCTTCTTCATTTAGTTTACCTGCAATAGTTTGAAGGGAAGAAGTATGTATATCTTTTGCTAATTGTTCTGTTCTTAAATAAAATCCTTTAATATCTTCCAGAGAATAGGTTTCAAGTTCTTTAGTAAGTTCATTTACGATATTGAAACGTTTGATTGGATTGTTTAAAATCTTTTCAATACAATTCCAGTATCGTTCTTCATCTAACGGCTTATTAATTTGTTTGAGTAATGATAATTGTTGCTTTATTGTTTGTGAATTTTTCATAGATATATATAACCAAAAATAGACATTGGTAAAAGATTTAAGTGTTAAGCAAAAATCATCCAATGTCTATTTTTGGTCTTAAATCTTTTAATAATGATTATTGCTTAACATAATCAGTATATCACAGTAAGAAAAAAACACAAACGTTATTTGCATTCTAATTTGTTATTCAAAACAAAAAAATCTTTAAATTTTCTCACGATTTCATTGGATATTTTTGGGTGCTTACTTTCTAAACGAATTACTGTTTTTGAATTAATCCCCATTAATTCAGCAAGCTGTATTTGAGTAAGTCCATAATCAATTCTATACATCAAACATCTATTTGATAGCGATTGACTTTTATCATCCCAAAAGTTAAACCCTAAAAAATCATTTACTTTTTTCTTTTGAAAAAGGTTTGGCGTGAACCAGTTCCATTCCCAATTCCTGTAGGTATCCAAAGAAACATCAAAAAGCCGAGAACAGCCCACGCGTGTCATTTTTAAGCCAAGTCTTTTTCTTTTGAGGTAAGCACCTAACGTTGTATCTTTGTACGATGGATAGGAGTTTGGTGAAGTTTTTTTTACTGTTAAAGTAATGTTACAAATGGGGAACAAACCCTTGTTCTTTTATGTTGGTGGCAAGTATGAATCCAAGTCCATCA
>TARA_R110002051_G_scaffold1143_9_pt1 | contig 54037 bp, 64 predicted proteins | sample TARA_R110002051 | Tara Oceans TARA_R110002051 (sample SAMEA4397023) | marine metagenome | biome: Polar Biome; feature: [MES] marine water layer (ENVO:01000295) within the mesopelagic zone...; material: water (ENVO:00002006), including particulate matter (ENVO:01000060) such as......
CGTTACTGGAAAAGGAGGAATATCGCCTGAGGTCGTGGACCCACCCCCAGAACCACCAGTACCAGAAAATGGAGGGCCACCAAAAAAAGGTCCACCCCTTACTGCGGGTTGGCCTGTGGGTCATCCTCTTAGTGCTGGTGGATCATCTGGTGGAAGTTCTAACGAGAATTTTGTATTTGTACCTACAGGAAGTAATACCCCTGCTCGTCCAGTTACTAAGGTAAAAACAAGAAGAGTAGAGAGTTTAAAAACTGGTAATAATACTCCAAACTTTCCTTCTTCTAGAAGTAAATTAACTGCTCCTCAGATAGCAAATAGTATTAACGCAAATAGTCCAAGTCATCCTGCTGGCTATACTATGGAAGCTCCAAAAGTTGATAACTCTCCTATTTTCGCAGACCCTAATCCTATTTTTAAGGTGTACGATAGACAATATAATTATGATATTGAAACTAATGAATCCATTTTAAAATTAGCAACTGTACAAGAGTATACTAATACCCATGAAGACCCTCATAGGATTTTTAAAAATATTACTAATCGTTCCTTAAATAGTATTTTAAACACACAAGGAGGTACTAGTTTACTTTCTAAGTTTAACGCTACTACTCTAGGATCTTATTTATATAATAAGACTTTTATTGAAAATGCTTTAAATACATCAGTGAAAAAATCTTTAGATACTATTTCTACTTTTAATATAACTTCTTTCCATACAGCCACTTACCTTAAAGAAGCATTAAGAAAGGCTGTTGCTAATGGAACAGTAAAAGATTATTCTACTGATTTTTTTGAAGAAATACAAAAAAGTGGTTTTCGTGTATTTAATAATGGTGTTCCACAAGTACCTGCTTTTTTCGGCAAAAGAGAGAAAGCCTATGAGCTTATAGAAAAAGAAAAAATTATTGTAGCTCCTTTTTCTTATTCTAATAGTGTTGTTCAACGTAAGGTTCAAATGTTATATTTTAATCCTAAGGATATTGATCTTACTGTAAAAGTTGTAGCTTCTGATGGACAATCTACGGGAGTTAGAGTTAATTCAAATGGGAATATAAATATTACTAAGCTTGATGGCACTGTGGAGCAGGTAAAACAACAGAATGAATTTTTAGAAATTCCTTATAGAAGAGGTTCACAAATAATACATTACCGTAAAGCACCCCTTAATTCTAATAGGTATAAATCTTATATGTTGTCACCCCCTAACTTGTCTATGATTCAAGGTTTATTAGGAGAGGCTTCTCCTACTCAAGGTGCAAGTGTTAAAGAATACGGTGTTAACCTATCTTTCAGTGGTATTAATACTAGTTTAGAAAATAATGTAGAAGTATCAGGTTATGGGGAAACACTACCTGAAGCTATTTTGTTCTCTTTAATGAAAGATACAATTACAGAGTTACCCTCCTCTAACCCAGACTTACGGAAAACACAAGTTACTTATAAAATGGCGTGGAAGAGTGGTGATGATCTCTCAAACTTTAATGATACAGTTCAGTATCACTCAGGTCCAAGGGACAGCTATTATATAGTAGGAGATGATCCTATTGCTTCTTATATAATGGAAACAGATTCTGTTTCCGTGACAGAAAGATATGCTACTGTTACATTTACTGATTTAAAAACAACTATTCAAGATATTGTACTTCCAAGAAGAATTCTTACTGATTTTATAATATACTTTACTGATGTAGTTAAATATATCCCTTTCCAAGGTCAATCTACTTTAGACACTTACGAGGCTGGGGAACCCTTAAAGAGAAGTATTAACATGATTAATTCTCCTTTCCTAGATGTTCAGAAAGAAGGATATGCGGAAACTAGTGCGGCTGTGGGAGGAAGAAATATAGCAGGAAATAAAGATTTATTAGCTGTTGATTTTGTTAAGTCTTTTACAGATGGGGATAAACTCAATAGGCTTTCTAAGTCTAAAACTAATTTTACAAGTACTCAATCGTCTTTTGGTAAAGCCATTCATACTGTTTCTAGTATTAGTACTAACTATGATTTAGCAACAGTCGGGGGGACATATAGTCTTCCGTCTAATGATTTATATTCCTTTTTTACTTTTAAGGATTTTGTTAATTTTATTAAAGTATCAAAAAGTCTGAGAACTTCTTTATTTTCAGGAAGTTTTTCATCTAATTCAGTAACTCTATTTCCTGTGAAAACCTCTGACACAGAAAAAACTTTTCTTACTGCATCTAGATTAAAAGAGGGGATGAGTGATTCTATAGTGGATACTCAAGTTCAGAAAACAGTTCCTAAAGTAGGGTATTTCCCAAATAGAATAACTAATGCAGAATTTGAAGGGGGAGGGTAACAGTTAATGCCTAAAGTAGCTAGAGGACACCAAGTTGATGAAGTTGTAGCTGAGTGTGGTAATACCACTACTAGTGGCGCATCTGCTAATGTTTTCTTTAATGGGGTGGGCGCACACCGTCAGACTGATGTAAATATGGTTCATACCTTTGGGGAACTTTGTGAGGAAGAGCATAAAACAGCTATTGTTCATGGGTCCGCTACTGTTTTTGTAAATAATTTAGGGGTTGCAAGGAAAGGAGATCATTATACGAACAATGAGTTTGTAAGTACTGGTTCTAATTCTATTTTTGCTGGACCCGCGATTCCCGAGTCTTAATAGTAACAAAATAAAAATAAAAAGAATATACTCTATGATAAGTATATAAATATACTGAGGGGCATGTTCTCTTTGTCCTAAGCTAACCTATTTAAGGAAAATAACCATGACTGAACATATTAAAGTAGAAGATAGTTTTGTAGACTCTATCTTAGAAAATGCCTCTTGGGATGCCGCTCACATAACTCTTTCTGAAAAGAAGGATGATAAGAAGGCTGATAAGAAGGCGAAGAAGGATGATAAGGATGATAAGGATGAGAAGGATGATAAGAAGGCGAAGAAGGATGATAAGGATGAGAAGGAGTGTCCTTCGGACGATGATACGGCTACGCCAAGTCTGGAAGTTGCTCAGGAATCTGTTGAAGAGCATATCTGCCCTCTTTGTGAGAGCGTTCTAGAAGAAGCTCTTACTGATGAGCAGATTCAAGAGCATGTAGCTCAGATTACCAATGCACTAGAAACCATCGAAGAAGATGATGAAGATCTAGACGAAGAGGCTGATGTGGTCAAGGAGACAAGCGAGAAGGATGCGAATAGCCCAGCGGAATCACCTGGGTACAAGTCTAGGGATCAGCAGTCAGTAGAATACCATGAGAGAGAAGCTAAAAGAAGGGAAAAGTCTATGGCTAAGGTCAATAAGTTAAAAGCAACCGCTGGCGGTAAGTGAGGTAAGAAATGAGTTTCTCAGTTGGAGATTTTGCAGAACAGATTTTAGCTCAAGAGCAACAAAAAGCTACTTCCCCGTTAGCTTCCCCTTCGTTTCAGGCTGATCCTTCAGTTTACTCACCTGAAGTAGGCAATCAGGTGGATATTAGTGAGGTTCAAGTTCCTGAGGATTTTGTGAATAGTATTGTCGAAGGTAAGGCTCCTGTAGTTCCTTTAAATGAGAGTGTTACTCCTCAAACGGAAGCTGTTTCTGAGCCTGATTCTTCTAATCAGGATCTTTGGGATATTATGGAAGAGGTTAAACAACTATTGATTCAGGTTAAAGAAACTTTAACTGAGATGACTACAGTAGGAGCTTTAGGAGTTAACTTAGCTAATAATACTGAAAAGCCTAAGAAGAAAGAAGAAGAAGAAGAAGAAGAAAAAGATCCCATGATAGCTCTTCTAAAAAAGATTAAAAATAAGAGAAAAGTAGCAAAGATATGATGACCCTATTTGATATTTTAGAGGGTAAGGCTGAATCTGGGAAAGGTTCTAAGAAAGGTCGTGAAAAATATACGTCTAAGGAAGGGGCCACCAAAAAAGGAGCCGTTAAATCTAAGAAGGCTAGAGTTAGAATTTTTGCTACAATTGCAAAGGCTTTAGAGCAGGGGAAAGTTGGAGAGATTTTTAGTACCACTGGATCTGACAGAGTTTATGTTGTTTCTAAAGCAGGATGGGGATCTAAGAGTAGTGGTAAAATTGCTAAGGGCTTCACGCCAGGAAGTTCTACCCCGTCATCTGATTTTAAAAGCGTTAAAGCACACGCAGCTAGAACAATGGTTAAGCACGGGGGTGTAACTTCTAAGAGATTAAAGAAGCTTTATGGCCCAGGTGCTGACGATAAGATAGATAATTCTAAAAAGGCGATTAAAAAATAATGTTTATTACCGATACCTTTATTATTGAGAATTTGCAAGTTATTTCCGAGTCTAAGTCTACGGGGACTATGCGTATTGCTGGAGTTTTCCAGAGAGCCGATATGCCTAATCAGAATAAGAGAGTCTATGAGAAGAAGCTATTAATAAGAGAAATGAATAGACTAGATGAGGCTATTGCAGAGCGTAGATTAATGGGAGAGTTGGATCACCCCACTCACGATGCGGTTAAGTTGGGAAATGTTTCTCATCTTGTTACTAAGTTGGAAATGCGCGGTAATGAAATGCGTGGTGAAGCAGAAATTTTAAATACTCCCTGTGGTCAAGTAGCTCAGGCTCTTATCAAGGGTGGAGTAAAGTTAGGGATTTCCTCTAGGGGAATGGGGTCATTAAGTGAAAGAAAGGATGGGATGTCCATAGTAAATGATGATTACAAGCTTGTAACTTTTGATTTAGTAGCCGATCCTTCCACTAAAGGAGCCTTCCCTGGACTAGTAAATGAAAGTAACAACTCTAATTTTATTGAAGAGACTATTAAAAAGACATATGATAAGGCATTATCTGAAAAGATTTTTATTAGAATGTTAGAAAATAAACTTAACAAAAAATAAAAATTTTTAATCTTTTAAGCGTAACACATGTAACTACTATCGTAACAGGAGTTTATACAAATGGGAAAATCTAAAACAGAACAGACGCTGCCTATCGCAGAGTTGCTGCCCGAAGGTTTATCTGAGGCCGCAGTTAGCGAAATTGCTGTGTTAGTTAATACTGTTATCTCAGAACAAGTAGACGAAAAGATCTTGCAATTAGAAGTTAAGGTCAAGGGTTTTATGCGTTCTAGAGTTGACGAATTAAAGGACCAAGCAGTAAGGGAACTTCAAGAAGAGGATGAAACTTTTAGAAATGCCACCCTCTTTGAATCAGTTAAGACTCTTATGGCCTTGGAATTGAAGAAGGACGATGAAGATAATGCTATTTCGGATCTCGTTCATGAACAAAAGGAGTTTGAAACAGAAGTTAATATCCTAACCGAGGAACTCAGAAAGTCTTTTGAGGAAAACGAAAAGATAGAAACTACTTTGAAGGCTCTTAGTACTAAGGTTAACAAACTTGAGGAAGACAAGGCAACACTCTTAGAGGCAGTCGATGTATTAGAGGAATCTAAGGACAAGCCGTTTAAGTCTTCCGAAAAGGCGATTATTATCGCAGAAGATGTAGACAAGAAGGAGGTAAACAAGCCTGACGTTCAGGCTTTTAATGACCTTCTAACCCCTGAGGTTATGAAGTTCATGCCTCATTCTAATTCTTAAGTAAGGAAAACACAATGTTAGAAGAAAATTCACCATTATTAACTAAGTGGGGACCTGTACTTGAGGGGATTGACAACGAGTATACTCGTAAGGTCACGGCCCAACTTCTAGAGAACCAAGCCAAGTCCATCATTGCTGAAAAGAATGATCGTGTGGACGAGGCTAATGCTCCAACTACGGTTGGTAAGCTTGGAACTTTCCAGAAGTTTGCATTCCCCCTAGTACGTCGGGTTTATCCCTCTCTTATCGCAAACCAGATCGTAGGCGTTCAGCCTATGGGTGGTCCTGTTTCACAGATCTTTTACCTAGGTCATGATCGTCACATCGGAAAGACGGGTGTTACTGAAACTGTTTACAGTAAGTATCGCCTAACCTACGGTGGTATGACAACGAGTGGTAACTTCGCTGGTGCGAATGTTGGTACTTCCGCATACTTTAGCTCTATTCTAGGCGACGCTACTGGTGCCCCTTCAACTACGATGGGTGGTCAGATCGCTTCTTGGCCTGATCCTCAGACCATTCTTGGTTACTCAGTCTCAGCGGGTGAAGCACTAAGTGAGGACGAGATTCCTGAAATCAACATGCACATCGAGCAACAGCCTGTTGTCGCTCGTACTCGCAAGATGCGGTCTCTCTGGACTCTTGAGGCTGCTCAGGATCTTCGTGCATATCATAACCTTGATCTTGAAGGTGAACTTACGGAACTTCTCTCTAAGGAACTTTCCTTAGAAATTGACCGTGAGCTTATCGAAGATCTTCGTATGATTGCATATGATCCTTCTGGTCTAACGGGTTGGAATCGTTCTGCTCTTGATATTGGAGGTTCCAATAACATGCCGAACACGGGTAATTTGCATACTCCTACAGCAGCAACTGGCACAGAGAGTTTCACTCCTGGTGAATACCTTTATGATTTTGCTAATGCAGGTGCTTTTAATTCTTCTGGAACTGATAGTAATGTCTACTTGCTAGACCTTTCTAGTAGCTTCCTAGGTACTGCTTTTGCTCCTCAACATGTCGGTCAGGTTTACGCTAACCTTCTAGCTGCCATGAACTTCGCTTCGCAGGATATTTATAGAACTACGATGCGCGGTCCAGGTACTTGGATTATTTGTTCACCTTTAGTTGCAGCAATGCTAGAATCTGCTGCCAAGCTTGAGGGTGGAGTTGCTTCCTCTGATCGTCCTACGAACATTGGTGCTAACTCTGTTTCTTACAAGGGTAAGTTTGCAGGTAAGTATGATCTGTATGTTGATCCGATGTATCCTGAAGATGAAATCATGATGGGTTACAAGGGAACTGGTCCTATGGATGCTGGGTATGTTTATTGCCCATACATTCCTCTCCAGCAACTCCCAACCATTACTGATCCGCTTACTTTCCAGCCTAGAAAGGGAATTCTTACCCGTTACGGTAAGGCTGCTGTAACCCCTGAGTCGAAATTCTACAGAATCATTCGTCTTGTGGGTCTCACAGCTAACTTCCTCTTCCAGCCTGGAGTCAAGGCAACGCAGTCAGGTGGAATTAACAAGGTAGGATAACATCCTCTAACAAATTATTGTTAGAATAAAGATAGGGGGCCGGGAAATTTAATTTCCCGGCCCCTTCCTTTTGCCTATATAAAATAGAGATATATCTTTATACTTTATAGGAGTATATAATGGCAGTTGAACCAAAATTAGCAGCATGGGGTAACAGCTTTGCCCCTTATGCTGGATCAAATATTAATTCCGCTCATAAGACTTCTGGCGAAATTGATTATGAAAAACTTAACAATACTACTATGGCTGATGGGGTTGAGTGGACCCACTTTGAGGAAAACTTAAAGGATTTCATTCTTGCTAGATTAGGTCATCCTGTAGTTAGGGTAGAGCTTACTCCTTATCAAATTAAAACCTGTATTGATGAGGCAGTGGGTACGATGTACAACCATGCTCCTCTATTTTCCACACAGTTTGTAACCTTTACTACAACTGTCGGTATTAGTACCTATAAAATACCTTCCTATATTCTAAATAATTTGGAGTATGTAGTATACAAAAAGACCCTCCTCTCTATTCAGAACCAAGCAGGAACTCTAGAATTTGACTTTTTCATTAAATACTTTCAAGACAACTATCTCTTCCAGAACTTTGGAGTAGGAGATTTTTATCTTCTCCAACAGAACTTAGAGATGATGAGAAAGATTCTAGGACAAGAAGGATCCTTCACTGTCCTTGATAACCAGTATCTTCAAATAGAACCTAAGCCTGTTACTGATAACCAGGGTGTAATTATTATCTATAGAGGACTTAATTCAGATACTCTTCACCCAGCGTACAGAAATTGGATACAGCTTTATGCCTTAGCTTGTGCTAAAGGAACTCTAGGCCAGATTAGAGGTAAATACCAAACTGTTCCTTCTCCTGGGGGAGGGGCAAAATTAAATGGTGATCTTCTAGTTAAAGAAGGACAGGAAGAAAAAGATAAGCTTCTTCAAAGATTGTTAGACGAGTTTGAAGAGCCTGCTCGTTTCTCTACTTACTAATGGAAAATAGAAAGAACTATAAAGTAGGTGTAACACCTCCTCCTTTGCCTGAAATTGAAGAGGCAGGGGGTGAACTTAATTTCTTTGACCCAGCTAACCCAGACATTAATCTCTTTAACATGGTGGATGATGAGATGATTAGAATCTCTGGTTCTGAAATATTTTACTATCCTTACATGCAAGGTGATAGCCAGTTTGATGAAGTTTATATGGAAGAGAGAAACAAGCCTATAGCTAGGGAACCAATCACTGTATACGGTCATTATGAGCCTAAAGTTCTAGAAGAAACTCTAAGTCAGTTTGGTATTGAACTTACTAACGATCAGATATTTGTATTCAATAAGAGCTATATGGAACAGAGAATCAAAGGATATTTAAAGGCTGGGGATGTTTTACAGCCTCGATTTCAAAATCAGAAGTATGAAGTTTTTGAAGTTCAGGAAGACAGCTTTGAGATTTATGGGGTTTATCATTTAGTTTGTTCTGCCAAACTCCTTCGTGATTCTGAGGATGTACAAAATACACCCCTCTCCCAAGTTTCAGATCGTTTAAGTAGGCCAGAGACGATTAAAACATTAGAAGAGAATTACGATGACCTCTAATACTATTCTTATTGAAAGTACTGCTAGTGGGGCTATTCCTATTGATCCAGGGAGTAAACTAACTCCTGATGAGTGGGCCAGAAATCTAATATATGAAAGAACTACTAAAGTTAACAATATACCTATGTTTTACCGTGAAGTTTTACGCTTTATGATCTCTAAGCTGGGAACTTTGGCTTACATTGATAGTGAAACTAATTTAGTAGACGTTAAATGTGTTCATGCTAATCCAGAGCGCACGATAGCTAAGTTAAAGCAAGAGAATAATATTATTCTCCCTATCATGTCTATTAATCAAAACTCGTCATCTAATGCTGATACTAGACGTAGATATTTTCCTAATATTGTACAGGAATCCTTTTGGAGTGAGGAAAAGAAACGGGCCTTTAGGGTTATTAGCTTGGCTCCTAGGGCTGTTGATATAGAATATGGGATTAACATCTGGGCCAAGTATAAGGCTAACTTAGACCAGATTGTTGAACAAATTAGACTAATGTTTAATCCTCATCTTGTTATAAAAAATTCGTATACTAATGTTGCTCAAGCATTTATTGAGCAAGAGTCGGATAACTCTACATTTGAGACTTCAGATAGACAGGATAGGATCATTAGAAGAACTTTTACTATTAAGTTAGAAGGCTATATTCCTAATCCAAGATTTTTAGTAACAAGCACAGGAGAAGTGGAACAATTTAACTCTGAAGCCACAATCTATTAAAAAAATAATGATAAAAAAGTACTCTTGATGGAGTACATACTATGGAGAAGAAAATATGAAGCTAATCACTAATACGAGTCTACAGAGTTGGAGCTTCCCCCTCTTTACAGAAAAGGGAATGCGTGATTTTTATCTTACCCCCAAACAGACAATTAAGGTTCCCGCTTCATACGTCACTGATCATGTGATTAGGTTCCAAAAAAGAAACCTGCTTTCAATAAGAAACGCATAATAGGAGATATTTAAATGCCAAATTTCGTAAGTCCTGGTGTATATGTCATTGAAAATGATATTTCAGACTACCCACCTACGATTAATTCGTCTGTTGTTGGTATTGTTGGCTTTGCTTCCAGAGGTCCAATCGCAGGGTTAAACAGTGAAAAAGCTACTTTAATTACTAGTCCTCAACAGTTAATGGATACTTTTGGAGAACCCTCTGAAGATATTAAAGGTCAGGCACTTGAAGGGGCTTTGGAAATTCTAGAAGCTACTAACTCTATGCGCTTTATTCGCTGTGCTTCAGGGGCCGTAGAGGCCAATGCTGGCGTTCAATTAGGTAGTTGTCCTGCAATGCAAATTAGTGGAAGTTACGCTGCTCCCATTTTAGGTGTTGGTGGCATGTCGGCCATAGGTAGTTTAGATAATACCACTTCTACTGTTCGCTTGACTGTGGATGTTTATAATAATGATTCATCATTAATGCAGACTAAAGCTTATGTTATTCCAGCAGGAACTCTTACTACGTCTGCCTCAGAAGGAGCTACTACGGCTTTTGGTTTAGCTAAGGCCGTTGGAGGATCTCAAGATATTGATAGAATCCTAGCAGTAACTGAAGGAACGGGGGAAGGCACTCCTTATCTTGTTGGTGCTGCGGCAGGAGGGTATACCCGACTTTCCGCTACCTTTGAGATTCTTAATGATGCGGGTACTTATGTAGCCGCTTCTGCACTTCAAGCTGTGGATAAACTTGGTGTTGCTGGAACTGCTTCTTCTACGGATGTGGCTAGCGGGGTTAGTATCGTCACAAGTGGAGTGGCCTATAAGGTAGAGAGCTTGTGGCCTGGAGAGGGCTATAATGCTGGAACTAAGAGTGACGGTACTACGAGTGGTGTTTCCTTTGAAGTTGGAATAAATGGAGGAAGTTTAACTTTTGAAACTGTAAATAACTTGGGTACTTCTGTTGAGAGTGCAAAAGCTGGAACAGTTTCTGCTTCTTTCTTGGAAGATGTAATAGGAACTACTTATGCTACTAAAACTTCCAACTATATTACTGCTGCTTTCGTGTCTGGCGCGGCTGCAACAGGGCTCCCTTCTATTGCTCTCTCCCTAACCGCTCTACCAGAATTTGCTAACACTTATTCAACGCTTACGGGATTTAAGACAAACGGAACCATAGGGGCTGAAACAGCGGCTTCTGTAGTAAATCCTCGTTTCCTTAAACTCGTTCAAGGAACTTATAACTTATCTGGTGGGACTAATGGTATTCCCACCGCTGCCACACATGGAGCGGCTGGAGAAGCTGCTGGTGTAGCTACAGCAATTATAGGTCAAGTAGAGACAGATGGTGGAAAAACAGGTTTTGAAGCTCTAGATGATCCGGTTTTAAATATCTCCTTAGCACTGGCTCCAGGGCCTGGAGTTGGTGATAATCAAAGTATTCAAAATGGTTTGATAACTGTAGCTGAACGAACTACTGATTTCCTAGCTTTTATTTCTCCCCCATATGCAGTAGGTACCCCTGGGGACGCTATTAATTGGAGTAACGGTTCATCTGATTCTAGAACGGCTGCTATGAACAGTTCTTATGCTGCTCTATACTGGCCCTGGTTAAAGGTTTTCCAAGTTTTTGATGGTAAGGACCGTTGGTTAGCTCCTGAGATTTATGGAGTGCGCCAAGCGGCTGTAACGGATGCTGTAGCTGACCCTTGGTTTGCCCCTGCTGGGTTTGTGCGTGGGCGTTTAACTAAGCCTACGGATGTTGAAGTTATTCTTAACCAAGGTGACAGAGACTCCCTGTACTCAGGAGGTAACTGTATCAACCCAGTCGTTAACTTCCCTCAAAACGGTATTGCTATCTTTGGACAACGTACTACTCAAAGACAGCCTACTGCTCTTGATAGAATCAATGTAAGGCGTATGATGATTTACATTAAGAAGCAGATTCTAGCTTCTACTCAAAGACTTGTTTTTGAGCCTAATGATAAGTTTACTTGGACGAGAGTTGAAGAACTTCTTAATCCTATGCTAGATGATATTCAAAGACGGCGTGGCATTACTCAGTTCAAGGTTATCTGTGATGAAACTACTAATACACCTGTAAGAATTGATAGAAATGAAATGTGGACTAAGGTTCTTATTAAGCCAACGAAGACTGCGGAAATGGTTGTCTTCGAACTCAATCTTACTAATCAATCGGCTCAGATGGGCTAATAGGAGAAATATATAAATGGCAAATTCAATTAACTCACCTTACTACTTAGATCCAGCGGATACGGGTCGAGGAAATTCGGGTGCTTTAAATAGTGGACTTCCTGTAATTTCAGAGGGTCTAGACTCGGTTAGAGCCTATCAGTTTGAAATTCACTTCGAACTTCCTGGTAGTATGAATGCAGAGGGTGACAGTAAGCTTACTTTAGCTGCCAAGCAAGTAACTACCGTAGGGTTCACATCCGAAGATATTGAAGTTCACCGTGTGAATGATAAGGTATTCTACCCTGGAAAGGCTTCTCCTGAGTCAGTAACGGTAACTTTTGACGATTTCTACCAGCCTAAGGTTGCTAATACTCTATGGTCATGGTTCTCAACGATCTATGATCCAATGAATGGTAAGTTTTATTCGGAAGTAGGTGGAAGTAGTCCTCAGAAAGCTCCTGTAAATGGTTGGAAGTCTCAGAGAGCAACCATTGTTGCTCTCGATGCTCAGGGAAGTCCTCTTATGGAGACCCGTCTTTTCGGTGTCTACCCTAAGGCTTGGAAATCTGCTGAATTTAACTACTCAACTAATGAATTTCATACCATTGAAATGGAGTTCCGTTATGACTTTATGGAACATGTTACCTTTGGTGCTGCTGTGGGTAGTGCTTTATCAACACCGTAATTTTTTAGTAAACTTAAAGATATAATATAAGCCCAGCCTGGAGTTTTCTGGGCTGGGCTTTTTCTATAATAAAAATATAATGGACTACTACCACTCTCTTTTAGAAAGTTATGCACTGCTTAAGCAGAGAAAGTTTAAGCTTTCTTTGCGTGAAGAGGAGGGTGATAATGCAGAGACAAAAGCAACGGGTTATTTTGCAGGCGCACCTGATAGGCAGGCAGATGGCTTGGGAACTGTACCAAATCCCGATCCCAAAGGAGAAGCTGGGAGTATTTGGAAAACTCTAAAAAATCAAAATGTAGTGTTTTCTTCAAACTCCAAAGGATCCTATCCATTGACTGTAGAAAAGGGAAGCGGAGAAGGGTGGGATGCGTTGGTTAGTTTTTTAAGTGGTGATAAAAAAAATGATGATCAAGGTGGCCCAACTGATGCTGAAGTGAGCATGGAACCCACGGAAGAAGAAAAACAAATTCAAATAGCACAAGATAAGGTTGTACTTCAACTAGATGGGTTACTAAATTCAGGACTTATTACTAAGGAAGAGCTAGTTACTCTGACGGGACAGGCTACAGGAGAAACTAAAGGGACTTATTTGGCGAAAGATGAAGAAGTTGTAGCACAAATGGCAACTATCCCAGAAGATAAAGACCCTGAGGATATTCTAAAAAGTTTAAAAGCACAATCTGACTTTTTAGATATTTATAAAAAGTATAAAGAGGGGGAACCTTTAACTCCTGAGGATGTTAAAAAGCTTCAGGGTTCTGTTATTATTACTCCTAACGGTATTAAAATGGGACCTTATTACCGTCAGTACAGAAGAAAGGCTACACAAGATAATGATGCTTATCTTAAGATGGCAGAGGAATTAGACGCAGAAATTAAGAATCGTTCTGAAAAGTGGAATGTGTCTGAGGAAGATAACCCTTTTACACCTCTTGAAAGAATAGCGGTTCCACCTTCTGGGGGATCTATGACCGCTAATCGGGGCATCATCGCAGAAAAATTAGAGCGGGTAAATATTGCGGTTACTAAAATGGAAATAGCCCAGCGTTGTATTGGGGACTTGGCAGACCCAGAAAGAAAGAAAGGGAGAGTTACTAAAGATTGTCCTCCTGATCCACAACTCTCTCTTGAGGATGCTCAAAAAGAAGTGAGTAAAACTTTTAAAGAGGCTCTAAAAGACCATAGTGCAGAAGAAGTTATGAAGATGTTTGATAGGGGTAATAAAACTAGGCTGGGAAACTATATTGCCAATGCTGAAGACATGGGAGATGCTGCTTATCTAGACGGACTTAAAGACATCTTAGTAGAAGAACATGGAATGAGTCCAAAAAATGCGGAGGCTCTTTTAGATTTAGGGGGAACTAAGAATGGTGTTGGACTAGCTGTAATTATTGTAGCTTCTAGAACTTTTTCTAAGGAGTTATACCCCGAAGGTGAGACCATGCCTACAGGAGTTAGGCAAACTGGTCAAGAAGGGGCGCAGGAACTAGGAGAAAAGGCTGATCTTATTGCAGAGTATGATTTAGATGAAGATACTACTTGTGAAGAGATAGGTAAGGTATGGGAAAGTAAACTTAGTGATTCTCAAAAATCTCATTATAAACAGGCTGAAGGATGTAACACGGCCCTAGGGGGGATAGGTTCTGGGCAGTTAGTTACGGAAGGGGATAATGGTAAGTGTGAGGTAAGACAAGAATTAAAAGTAGTGCAAGAGAAAGATGCTAAAGTTAGTTATGGAGAAAGCTCCATGACTAGATCCCGTAAAATCTGTAATGATGATAAGGTAGGAGGAGAGCAAACTGCTACTTTCTTAAAGGTTCATGCAGAGAGAATGAAATGTTTTTCTTCTGAAGGTGCTGAAGAACGGGCTTGTGCTTTTCAGCGTAAAATAGATGAAAAAACTAGGGCAACAAGAACATTATTAAATTTAAAAACTGCTGGGAGTTCAGTAGAAAGAGGAGATAATGATGTTCCTGAAATAGAAAATGCTTCTCAAGAATATGTGAAAGCCTGGGCAAGAAAGAAAGCTGGAAATAATTACACTAATGCTCCTCCACATGGACTTAAGATTACAGACTATGAACGCTATACAGGTTGTATGAATGCTTTAAATAATCCTACCCAGGCTACCAAAAAGCAAAAGGATCACCTTAAAAAAGTATCATTAGAATTAGAGCAAGCTCAGTTAGATAGAATGATCCCTGATGGAAAACTTAAAGGAGAACATTTAGATTATATTTGTAATAGAATGTCTTTAACAGGTGGATCTTTAGAAGAAACCGTTAAGGTTGGGAGAAAGTTAGAAGATAGAATTCAAACAGTTGGGTTGAATAATGCGGAAATTTATGGAACTATAGCGGGTTTAAATTCTTCTCCTCCTACTATGAAAATAATAAAGAAGGGTAATACCTATGCTGTAGCAGATATGGAGGGGGAAAGAAGGTTTGATATTTCAATGGAGAGAGGAAGACTGCGTTTAATATGTGCTGGAGAGGTATCGCATGTAATTAGTAAGACTAATGATCCTTCTGAACCTCAAGAAGAGAATCTTTTAATGGCATTCCTACAAGGTCAACAGAATCTCTTAGAAAAGCTTATAGATCAAACCACATAGAGTCCCAGCACTTTATTAACTCATCAAATAAATAGACTCTATATGTTTTATTCTTGTGGATTTCTATGTACTTAATGTTTTCCTCAAAGGCTGTACCCTTAGGTATAATGGCTAGTATAGGCTGTCTATCCTGTTTAAATATAACCATGGGGAGCTTGGAACATTTCTTCGAATCTTTTTCAGATTGTTCTATAAATTTCCATAATTCCGAGCTATTATTATATAAGCTATATAAGTTTAAATTATTGTATCCTTTTTTGCATTCTATACAGAATTTAAATTTTTCAGGCGTTATCAAGTCTCCATAAATTTTTAAGTGTTCAGGGAGGCTATGGGTAGTGGCAAACGCTCCAGAACCAGGACTTCTTGAAAATTCTGTGGTGTTGAATCTATCATTAAGTATCTTGGCTACTTGCCTTTCAAAAGTGTTACCCTTTGTACGGCTGTTCTTCCTCTTGGGCTTCTTCCTAAGATTTTTTAAATCGTAAATATCGTCCATACTTTATTTCCTTTGACCTATAATAGATCGAACAATCATGACACAACAAACCAAGTTTACCTTCAACCCTAGAGGTTGGAAAATTAAAATAGAATACAGGAGTAAGAATAGAATGAAGTTTCAACTTAAACTAAATAAAGAAGAGGCAGAAGCCTTTAAGAATTTTTCTAATACAGTTAAGCCTGAGGAACTAGGGATGGAGGATTTTGTCCGTTCTATTTTCTTTAATGGTGTGCGCTCTCTTGAAGAGCAACTAACTACTAATCTCGTCCAGCACATGGAAGAGAATAGATCAGACTATGAAGCCTCAGGGTTTACCTTCGATGCATCAGGTAAGCTTACAGGTGTTGATGAAGCCACGGCTAGTGGTGCTATTGAAGTCCTCGATTAATTATTAGAAAGTATACTCATGTACTCCCCAGTTTTTCTCACTACTGAGAACCAACTTAATAAAGTTCTTAAGCAGCAGAAGAAGTTTAAACTCCCTATGGGGGTCATGTTTATTTCCCTATGGGACAATCACTCTAAAAAGATATTAAAGAGGATTAAATCTACCCTTACGTCAAAGGAAGGAATCCCTCTCTATATAGTTGACAGTTATACTATGCCACACGCTTTTGTGATTTTTAAGACCACTAAGCTTCCCCATCTAGTCCAATTTAATAAGGTGGGACTAACATCAGAGGATTATTTGCCCAAGCTTTATGAAGAGCTAGGCTTGTAGTTTCCCATAAGCTCGTTGTATTCATCAATCTTCTTAAGATACTTCTTATTTTTAGTATACAATAGTTTGAGATTATTCACTATAACAGTGGTGAAATAGTTGAAAGCACTTCCCTTAGAGGATTGAAAGTTTCTCAGTGTCTTTAGAATTAATAAAAAACACTCCTGTTTTGCATCATCTTTATCAATGCTAAATTTGAAACTTTCAATAATGTTAGTGATTAATAGATCAAAAAGTCCCATTAACTCATCTTCAAATTCTTTTGGGTTTTGAATATAGAGAGGGATAATTTCTTCAAATCTTTTATTATCTATGTAGTACACTTTTTTTCCCATAATCTATAATAGACTAATGCATGAGCTACAGAATATCTATGCTGGGCTTAAACCCACATGTACCCACCCTTCCTGTGAAGGTTGCACCATTTTGGAGGAGAGTAAACCAGAATATGCTTACATGGATTACACTACTCTGTCTGAGGGTCCTGTCCTTTTTCTATCTGATTCCTTCCGCTACAAGTTTGGAAAGTTAGAATCTTTTCCTAAGAGGGAGAAGGAACTATTAAAAGGACTGTACCCAGGTAAGGGTATACAATTCTCTGCCTCCGTTAAATGTCCCTCTGTAAAGGAGGGGGATATGACCCCTGATAATATGAAGTTATGCAGGGATCATCTTGAAGCTACGATTGACAAGGTTAAACCTAGTTTGGTGTATGCTTGTGGCAATTTGGCTATGAAGATGATTGTTAAGAAGAGTGGCATTATGAATAAAAGGGGTAGTTCCTACCCGTTTACCACTACTTCTGGGCATTCCTGCATGGTGGTTCCCATCTATCATCCATACGCAGTTATTAAAGAACCTCGTCACAGATATCTTTTTGAAACAGATATTAAGAATGCTTATGAAAAGTATGTCTTACACAAGAAGTCCACCAGTAACTTCAAGTATAAGGTTCTTACTGAGATTGAGGAGGTAGAAGAACTTTCCAATACCCTCAAAGATTCAGAGGAAACTTTGGCAGTTGACATAGAAACAACAGGGTTAAACTTTAGGGAGGATAAGGTTCAGACGATTGCTATAGCTTCTAAGGAAGGAACCTGGGTCATTCCTCTGAACCATAAAGACAGTCCCTTTAAGCAAGGGGAACCCCATTCAACCGCAGTGTGGATTCTTTTAAGAAAGATTTTAGAAAATCCTAAAAATAAGAAAGTATTCCACAATGCTAAGTTTGACCTCAAATTCCTGATCAATCACGGTATCTCTACACAGAATGTTTGGGACACCAAAATTATGCATCACTTTATTAATGAGACTGCTCCCAAGGGGCTGATGGATTTGGTTAAGCTATACTTTTCTGATGAGTTGGAGAACCTCTAATGCTAACGATTAAGAACCCCAAGACCTTCGACTGGGCTAACATGGCTTTGTCGGATTGCTGTGAAGGAAATGCAGCAGACTCCTATTTCACTCTAAAGTTATTCAACCTTATTGAAGAGAAGATTAAAGAGCTACGCATGGAGAAGATTCTTAGCAAGTTAATCATGCCTTCCTTATCTACCTTTTCCGAGATGGAATACGAGGGGATGCAAGTGAGCGAAGAAAAATTAGGTTCAGTGGGTCGCCAACTTCGTGTGGCAAATATTGAGGAAGAGGACACCTTGTATGGATACTCCCAAGTAATTACTGATGATAATCTTTCTTCAAATAATGATCTGATTGAGATATTATATACAAGGGAGGGAGCCTTTGAAATGTATCCTCCTGATCGCACGGCCAAAGGAACTCCCTCTGTGTCTGCGCCCACATTAAAACTATTGTTGGAACATATTGAAGAGGAGTTAAAGAAGCGTGGGTAAGTGGAATCATCGAGATGAAGGTAAAAGGATTAGCCAGTCCGTTATCCAGGGGAAAACTACCGAAGACCTAAGAAATTCGCAAAGTTTTATTAAGGGTCTATTAAACTTACGCAAGTCCCAAAAATTAACTAAGACTTATATTGAGGGTACCAAGAAAGCTATTACCTATAATGGTACCCCTAAAGTTTTCATGGACTATAGGTTTGATGGTACAGCTACTGGTCGTTTATCTTGTGCTGCCTACTCAGCTAAAAAAGCTATGGGGGTTTCCTTTCACACCCTTCCCAGGGATAAAAATAGTAATATTAGGAGTTTGTTTATAGCTCCTAAGGATTACTATTTTGTGACCGTGGACTATGCAGCTATGGAGCTTAGAGTCTTAGCTCATATTGCTAAGGATGGCAATATGCAAAAAGCTTTTACTGATGGCGAGGATCTTCATACTTATACCGCCAGGATGCTCTTTAATAAACCTAAGATTACTAAGGAGGAAAGACAGATTGCAAAATCTGTTTCCTTCCTTATTGCATATGGTGGAGGTGCTTTTAATTTAGCAGAGACTACTGGAATATCCTTATCCAGAGCTAAGAAGATCATTGCTAACTATCAGAATGTTTATCCTGCCATCTTTGAGTATATGAGTTTTGTAGAAAACTTTATCAAGACTAACAAGCACGCTTATACTATCTTTGGTAGACATAGGAATCTCCCAGACATTGATTCTAAGGACTACTCTGTGGTCAACCGTGCGGCCCGTCAGGGGCTTAATTTTACTATCCAGTCCACCGCATCGGACATCCTATTGTGTGGCCTCCTAGGGACTCACAGGAGGCTCAGAGAGCAATCCCTAGATGCTCGACCTGTAGCCACTGTCCATGACAGTATTGAACTCATTTGCCATAAAGACTGTATCTCTGAGTGTTTGGAGATTGTTTACGATGAGCTTGTGAACTATCCTTTTATTAAAGAGAACTTTGGGATCCATTTCGATGTCCCTCTTAAGATTGACGCTGAAGTAGGGTTCTCTTTTGGTGATGGAATTGAGGTGGACTTTAAGGATGGCAAACCACAGAACCTAAATGAGATCAAGGAGTATATGAAATGAATAGAAACTTAGAATATTGGGAGGTTTTATGCGAACACTGCTTATAACAGATCTTCATTTAAATTCTCGTATTCCTGGCCTCCTTAATGCCCAGAAGGAAAGTATTTTAAAAATATTTAAGGATGAGGAGCCAGACGAGGTTATTATAATGGGGGATGTGTTTATGTATCGTAAACCATCTCCATCTGAATTGCTTGCGTTTAAATATGTTTCAGACTACATGAAGAAAAAAACTTCCACTATTTATGTATTGAGAGGGAATCATGATAGTGAAACTAAGGCAGACGATGGCATTACATCTTTAAGTTTGTTTGATGAAGAGTTTAAGTGGACTGGAAGCGGTATTAATGTTATTGTCCATAGTTGGGTTGATGAAGCGAGGAAGCGGGTATTTATCCCGCATTATGAAAATGAAAACACTATTATTGATGCTTTGGAGATGGTTCCTGAGGATTATACGGTATTCGGTCACTTTGGTTATGATGGTTGCCTTAATTCCGCTGGTGATGCTGACTTTGGTATCCCTCTTACTCACTTTAAGTCTCGTACTTTTTTGGGGCATATCCATAATTTTAGTGAGGGACAGGGAGGACTACAAGAACCTCATCCAACAGTAATGTGTTTAGGCACTCCTTATACTACTAATTATGGGGAGAGTTTTAAGGATAATTTCTATGCTATCCTTCAACCGTCCTGGGATGATGAAAAGGATTGTGCTACTACAGAAGTTAAATTAAGAACCCCTACCTCAGGACCAAGACATTTGGTGTATACTGTGGAAGAGATTGAAAATAATTTAGAAACTATTAATGATTCTAACTTCTTTACTTTCCTTCGTGTTATGGTTGGAGCTAATCACAAGACCATCCCCTATGAAAAATTGAATGTAGCTTATGTTGATGTAAAGTATGCCCCTGTCTTTGATGAAGAAGAGCTTTCTTCATACTCTCCTGACGGTGAGCTATTTTCTATAAATGAGGAGATTATTTCAGACTATGTTAAGTCTGCTAACTCTACTATATCCACAGACACCTTAATGGAGGGCTATAGGCTACTTAAAAATGAAGATTAGTAAAATAAAAATAAAAAATTTCTACTCTTTTAAAGAAGCTACTCTCGATTTCTCCAACTATAGTGGACTCACCCTAATAAAGGGTAAAAATAAAGATACTGGTGGATCTAATGGATCAGGGAAGAGTGCCTTAGTTGAGGCATTATTTTTTGCACTCACTGGAAAAACTATTAGGAAGAGTACAGAAGATAGTTTGGTTAACAATCAAGCCAAGAGAAAATGCGAAGTAGAGCTTCACCTCACTCATGAAAATAAAGACGTTTTAATTATTCGTTCTAAGAAGCCTACTAAATTAGCATTCAGTGTAGGAGACGATAATAGAACCCAAGATACTGTCGCAGCTACGCAAGCAGCGATTGATTCTTTTTTGAATATCAACCATAAGGTTCTTCTTGCATCCATGTTTTTTGGACAGTCCAATGATGTTAATTTCCTAGAGTGTAGTGCAGATGACAAACGCACTATCATTAGAAACTTTCTCAATCTTGATGATATCTTTTACATGCGGGATAAGATTAGAACACACAAGTCTACTTTTCTTCAAAGCATGAAAGAGAAGGATGCTATCATTCTTGAGAATCAAAAAACTATCTCTAAACTAGATAAAAAAATTACAGAGATAACTCAGGGTAAAAAAGCATTTTCATCTTATAATGAACGGATCTTAAAACTATCCTTAGATGAAATATTGGATAAGGAGGAGAAGGATCTTGAATTAGAAAAGGAAATTTCTTCTAAGAAGAAGGAAATTGTTTTACTAGAGGAAGAAATAAAGAAAAAAAGTAAGCTTCCCAGCGACACATGGCTATGTGATAAATGTGGAAATACAATACCCGCTGTGATCTATGACGAGAATACGGTAGTATTTGAAATCATGTACGCTAGAGGCTTAGTATCTGATTATCGGCTTGTTGTTAAAACTTTAGAAAACTCCCGCTGGTCTCTCCCTATAACTTCTAGAGAATTTGTAAAAGTTTTGAAGTATAAAGAGTTATGCAGAGACGAAACTAACTATGAAGGAATGAAGAAAGAGCTACTTGAGTCTATTGCCAAAGCAGAGGAGGAGAAAGGATACAACAAGACTTGGTATGAGGTGATGAGGTTTTGGGAGAAGGCATTCTCGGAACAGGGGGTTATAAAATATATTATCAAAAATATTTTAGAGTACTTTAACGAAAGGTGCAACTATTACCTGTCATACTTAACAAACTCTAACTATTTTGTAGAATTTGACCAAGAATTGAATGAAAAAATAGAGACTGCTGATCAACTGATTCAGTATATATCCTTGTCTGGTGGCGAAAAGAGAAAAATCAACCTTGCTATTATGCTTGGATTGAAAGATCTTCTTCTCCTCACCGACAAATCTCATGTAGATTTATTATTCTTTGATGAAGTAGCTGAAAATATTGACGAAGAAGGTGTCCTAGGTCTTCATCAACTGCTTCAAGAAATTAAGAAGAATAAAACTATCTTTGTTATTACCCACAATAAGTATCTAAAGACGCTCTTGGATTCTTCGCCGCGCCTTTCTATTATCAAGAAGAAAGGAATATCTCAACTAGAGGTTTAACTATGACAATTGCTACGCTGAATGGACTAGGACAGGAAATTTTTGAAAGTAGGTACGCTTACCCAGGAGAAACAAAGTGGGCAGAGAGAGCAAGGGTTATAGCTAGAACAGCGGCTTCTGCTGAGTTAGATGAAGATAAAGAAAAAGTAGAAAAGTATTTTTATGAGTCGGTTGGCTCTGGAGATTTTATCCCAGGGGGCCGTATTATTTTTGGTGCTGGACGTAATAGAGGACAGCACAATCTTCTTAACTGTTATGTTATTGTTCCTGAAGACAGTGTTGATTCAATTGGTAAAACTGTGCAGGACATGTATCGTATTTCGTGTGCTGGTGGAGGTGTTGGGTTTAATGTATCCAAGATTCGCCCTAAGGGAGATCACATTGGATCAGTATTAAATTCCGCTCCTGGCTCTGTGTCTGTTCTCAAAATGATTAATGAAGTAGGAGAACATGTACGGGCTGGAAAGAATAGGAGAACTGCTTTGATGGGTATCCTTAATGTAACCCATCCAGATCTTCTAGAGTTCCTTTCCGTTAAGCTAGATAAAGGACAACTCAATAACTTTAATATTTCTGTAGCCATTACGGAAAGATTCCTTGAGGCGATAGAGTTGGGGGAGGACTGGTTTTTCACATTTAATAATAAGGAATACCATACCTACCAACTTCTTAGAAATGGGACAGATATAGTTAGTGTAATTGCCCAAGACGAAGAGGATGCCCTAGCTAGGGGTAATAATTTCCATAAGGAACATTTTCAAGATACCTTTGAGATGGCGGGGCAGAAAGACATCAAGGCTAGAGAATTATGGGATTTAATTTGGAAGAATTCTGTAGAATCTGGTGACCCAGGTATATATAACATTGATTTAGCCAACAAGTATACTAATGTTTCTTATTTTGAAAAGCTAGATTCTACTAATCCTTGTGGTGAGATTTCGTTACCTTCCTATGGTAACTGCTGCCTAGGCAATGTGAATCTTAGTAATATGGTCCTCGATGACGGGAGTGATATTGATTGGAAGCGTCTTGCTAGAACTGTTAGAACTGGGATACGGTTTTTAGATAACGTATTAACTATTAATAGTTTTCCAACAGAAGAGTGCAGAACTGTTGCCGAGCGTTCAAGGCGAATTGGCTTAGGTGTTACGGGTCTCCACTACATGCTCATTAAATTGGGCATTGCTTATGGGAGTGAAAAATGCTTAGAATTTTTGGAAAGACTCTTTGCTACGATTAGAGATGAGTCTTACAAGCAGTCTATTTACTTGGCACGGGATAAGAAACCTTTTGCTGAGTTTAATTATAAGGACTACCTAGATGAAGAGTTTGCGAAGACTCTTCCAGCGAGGATTAGAATGCTTATCAAGCGGTATGGCATTCGCAATGCTGTTATGCTTACCATTCCACCTTGTGGCACTATCTCTATGCTTCACGGGGTTAGCTCAGGCATTGAGCCTATTTTTGCTGCTATGTACAATCGTCGTTATAGGCATAATAATATTTGGAAAGAGCAGTTAGTTATTGATCCTCTTTTTAAAGAGTACTATGAAAATAATAAAGATCTAACACCTTTCGTTGGAGCATATGATGTGGCTCCCGAAGATCATATTAAGGTACAGGCTACTACTCAAAAGTATATTGACTCCTGTATTTCTAAAACGATTAACTTACCCTCTACAGCCACACCTGAGCAGTTTTCTCAGGCGGCATTGGATTATGCTCCTTACTTGAAGGGACTTACAGTATACAGAGGAGGAGCTAAAGAAGGAGAGCCTCTAGCTGCTATTGAGTTTACTAAAGAGAACATTGCTAAGTACATGGAAAATACAGAGAAAGATGTTAGCATGGCAGTAGGAGACGCTTGTTCTCTAGAGGGTGGAGATTGTGGGAGTTAATTATGGCATTTTATGAATGGGTATGTGAAGATTGTGAGCTTTTTTGGGAACGTGAGTATCCCTTAGCAAAAAATCCTGAGAGAACTAAGTGTCCAACGTGCAAAAAGCTGTGTGACAGATTATGGGGAGCCCCTCCTCCTGTACACTTTAAGGGCGGTGGATGGACTTCAGGCCCACAAGGCTTTAATAAGGTTGGAGGGTCAGATGAGGTTAATTTGAAACTTCAAGAGGGGTGTAAAGAAAGAATGGCAACAGGATGGCAACAGTATTCTAGATATACTCCCCCTAAATCTTTGACAGATCAAGCTAGAAAATTAACTGAACGAGAGGTGTCCGAAAAGCTAGCTGCATCGAAAAAAATGAGTGCCCATAACTATGATAAGGCAGGAATAGATCCTCATAAAAAGTATAAACCTCAATAACTAGGATTCAAATGTACGACTTTAATGAAAATATTCAGAGAGGTATGCTTTATCTCCTGAAGTCTGATAAAGATTTTTATCTTCAAATTGTCAACTTAGTTAAGCCCGAATACTTTGAATTTCCCGTTCATGGTAGGTTGTTTTCCATTGTTCGTGATCATTATGAAAAATATGGTAACTTACCTACTGATGATTTTATAGAACAAGATATTCGATCTACCAAGTCCTCTAAAGAATCTCTTCATGATTACACAGATGAGATTCTTTACATTAATAGACTAGATACATCAGCCCTAGAGGGGGCTGATTATTATTTGGACTTGATTGAAACTTTCGCCAAGCGAGAAGCCATGAAGGATGCTATTAGAAAATCCCTGGTTTTGATCAAGGAAGATAGGGTAGAAGAAACTGAAGAACTTGTAAGAAAAGCACTACTGGTTAGTCGTACAGTTGATGTTGGACAAGAATATTTTGATGGTTTGTCTGATAGATGGGATAGAACTCATAATGCGGATGATGAGGATAAGTATAAAACTCTTCTCCCTTCTTTAAATCAATCTCTTGAAGGAGGCTTGGGGCAAAAAGAGCTTGCAATGGTTATTGCCCCACCAGGGGTTGGAAAGTCTCTCTGGCTTGTAAATCAAGCAGTGCAGAGCATGATGGAGGGACGTAAGGTTTTATATATCTCTTTGGAGATGTCGGAGGATAAGATCGCTCAACGATTTGATTCCGTCATGACCCTTATTCCCCAAGGCCAGCTAAAGGATCCCGCCGCCCAGCTAAAAGTTACTGAAAGGCTAAGTATTTTCCAAAGTAATTTTAAAGATAGTCAGCTAATGATTAAAGAGTTTCCTTGTGGTACTGCTACTGTGAACACGCTGAGAGCCCTTCTAGTGCAGCTTAGGAACTATGAGGAGTTTGTACCTGATGTTATTGTTATCGACTATCTAGAGCTTCTTAGGCCCAATAGAGAGAATCAACATGAGTATCAGGCTCAACAGAGGATTGCTGAAGAATTACGAGGGTTGGCTATGGAACAGAATATCCTCCTTTGGACTGCTACTCAAACTAACAGGATGGGTAGGGCTGTGAAGATTATTACTGATTCTGAATTGGGAGATTCTTATGGCAAAATTCGCACTTGTGATTTTGCTATCTCCCTGAATCAAAGTGAGGAAGAGTTTGATTCAGGGACCATGAGGGCTTATGTTGTTAAGTCTAGAAATGGTCGCCCACGCTTTACGGTTCCTATGATAATAGATTATAATATTTTGCGGATGTCGGAAGAAAATGAAGATGACCCTCTTCCTTCTATGGAGAAGACTATTCCCACATGGGGATCATACATTCCTACCACCAAAAACATAGAGAAAAATACTTCAGAAGTACCAGATTTTAAAAATCCTTTTACAGGTAAGAGATTTCGTATAAGTAGAGAGCAAAAAATTCGGGGTATTTCTCGTACAGAAGCTTTTAATGAAACTTTTGGAGGAAAGAAGCTTGACAGCACAGAAGAAATCTAAACGACTATTAGATAGTCTCCCCTCTTATTTTGATGTGGGCTGGGCAAAATTTGAATTTAAACTTAAGAAAGATTTAAAAGGTGATGATGGGGGTAAATGCTACGGTATAACCGATTTTAATGAGAATGTCATAAGTTTAGAACATTCTATGCCTGATAATATTGCCCATCCCACTATAATACATGAAGTGTGTCATGCTCTTATGGAAACTTTTGGACTAGGAGGAGACACAAACAACGAAGACGCTCCAGTATCCTCTAAAAATGAGTATATTACTGAAGCATCTTGTAGAGCTATGCTAATGTTTAAGAATTTAAACCCAGAACTTTGGAATACTTTATTTAAGGAATATTATGAATAGAGCAGAAAATTTATTAGAAGCTTTTGATGATCTTACATGGGAAAATTATGTAGAGATTACACAGAGTATTGCTTTAGTGAATATGGATAATATTGATGAAGAACTTGTTCGTCAATCTTCAACTTATGCGTACTATAGTGGACTTCTAGCAGTAGCTAAGAAGAAGATGGATGAAGCTAATCTTACTCTTACCACTTTTTCTGCTCAGACCAGAAAAGAGAAAAAGTCTTCTACTATTGCCAAACAGACTGCAAAAGATTTAGATGATTTTGTAGAAGCTAGTGATGATTTCCGACTATATACACAAAAAGCTATTGATGTTTCTTCTAAGCATAATCTACTAAAAAGTCTTGTTTCCGCATTAAATCACAAGAAGGATATGCTAGTTCAACTATCCTCCAATCGTCGCGCTGAAACAAATCTTTATAGTAGATAACCTAAAAAATTAGTAAATACCAACTATTATATTATAACTGGCTCAACTAACCCTAAGGAGGTTCCCAATGCCTATTGACCTAGACGCACTACGCGCAAAACACCAAGAATTAAGTAACACAGGAAAGGGGAATAGCAACTCTGATTTTCTTGCTAATTTCCTACAGATGCAGGAAGGTACAAATGCTGTTCGCATTCTTCCTGGCAAGGATGATGAAAATCTGTTTTATGCTGAGACAAAGATTCATAGAGTTCCTGATGGTGATGGACGAACTAAAAATGTTCATTGCCGTAAGATTCATGGAGAGCCGTGTCCCATGTGTGACACCTATTACTCTCTTTGGAAGGAGCCTAATAAGGATGAAGATTTGGCTCGACAGATTAAGCCTCGTTCTCGTTACTACATGAACGTAGTAGATCGTGATAGTGGTGATGTGAAGATTCTTTCTGTTGGCGTTATTCTTTTTAAGAAGATTATCGCTGCAATGCTTGATGATGATTTCGGTGACATTACTGATCTTCAATCAGGGTATGATTTTAAGATTGTTAAGATCATGGAAGGCCAGTGGCCTAAGTATGATCAGTCCCAACCTCGTCCTAAGTCTTCTGAGGCTGGGACAAAGGCTGAAGTAGCAGCATGGATGGAATCCCTCCACGATATTCATGCTCTTGTTAAGTTGGAGGAATATGAAGATGTGAAGAATTCCGCACTTAGTCTTCTTCCTTCTCACACTGGAAGTAGTGAAAATCCGACTGAAGCAAATGATGTTTCGGATGATGATTACCTCCAAAAAATGCAGAGTAATTAATATGAGAAAATTTGTTTTAGTGGCTGCACTTATGTTCACCGTTAGTTTTGTAGGTGGTTGTACTACCTTACAGAATTGGTTTGGTGATTCGCGGCCAGTTGTTACCTCTTCTGCTAATGTTGCAGACGGTGTGGATGCGGCTACTGTTCCAGTAGCATCTCTTCCAGAGTCTGTTCAGAAGCTTATTCCAGAAGGTATGGATGTAGTAGTAATTAACAGAGAGGATCTAGTTAGTGAGGATGCACCACATATTCCTCTTGTTGGTGAGTTTGATGATACTGCTATCGGAACTGCGTTCGATGCTGGTATGCACATTGCAAAGACATTCTTTCCTGCCTTGGCAGGTTGGGAAGCTTTGCTAGCACTGTTTTTCCGCAGAAAGCGTCAGCACTATGTCGGTGCGTTTAAGTCCCTTTTCCCAGGTGACAAGAACATTGATCTTGGTGGCGCACTTAGTAGTGTTGAAGCAGCTTTGGGTATGACCCACTCCTCTGAAGGCAGCGAAGAAGTTTTTGAAGCTGAATTAGAAGAAGAGGCTTAGTTTAAGGACTGTTTGACTATGATAGGGGGACGAGTATTTCAACTCGTCCCCCTACTTTTTTGGATACCATATGACTAAAGCAAAGTTAAAAATCTTATGTGCGCCAGCCAATGAAGGAGGCTGCTCCTACTACCGTCTTATTGCTCCTATGAAGAGATTGCAAGAGCTTTATGGAGATCAAGTGGAGTTCAGATATAATTTGAATCCTCTTGGTATTGTAGAGAGCGGGGAGAAAACTGGAGCTTGGCAGGAAAACTGGGACTTCGCAGATATGAAGTGGGCTGATATTATATGGACCAATAACATATCTAATTGGGGTGGACCTTACACAGCGCGTATCGTAGGTAAGGCTAAAGAGTTTGGCAAGTTTGTTCATTATGATACTGATGACTTGCTTACTGATTTATATGAAGGCCACAGACTTTACGATGTTTATAAAGAACGAGGTCTAGAGGATGTTACTAAGTTTATTTATGGTAACTCGGATCTAGTAACTGTTACACAAAGGAAGTTTGCTGATAGGGTAAAATCTTTTTGTGGTGGTGTTCTAGCTGTAGTTAAAAATGCCATTGATTATAATTTACCGTGCTGGAATGTTCCAAAAACTAAATCTCCTAAGAAGAAGATGACAAGAATAGGATGGGCAGGTGGAATTCACCATGAAGAGGATGTCAAGGAGTTTGCTGGGGTTCCTAACCTAGTTAATAGTAGGGTTGGAAGAGAGAACGTGCATTGGGGTTTTTATGGAGCCCCTCTTCAACAAAAAGATGAGGACGGAAAACTCAAGGAAGAATGGCAGCACGATGTTTGGAAAAACTACAAGAATATTTTATTAAAAGGATTTAGAGGTAGTCCTAACTGGCAAATTTATAATGCCTTATCCCCAGACTCCTACGGAGGAATTTACTCTAATATAGATTTAGCTATCGCCCCTCTTCAAATGAATGCTTTTAATGATTCTAAGTCTGAAATTAAAGTGGCTGAGTGTGGGAGATATAAAATTCCCCTGATTGCTTCTGATGTAGGTTGCTACGATGAAACTATCATAGATGGAAAGACAGGGTATCTTCTACCAGCTAATGCCTCTAAAGGAGAGTGGGTTAAAGTTCTTAGCAACTGTTTGAAGAACCGAAACCATATTAGACAAATGGGGGAAAATCTTCATAAGATTACTGAAGAGTATTTTGATCTAAATAAAGTTGTTAAGCATAGACTAGAGTTGTATGAGCAAGCCATTGGTTTAGTTCATGGAAGGGACCAAGAACAAAAGATAACTTATAATTCGGATTGGACTTATGAGTGATACGACCGTAGTTATTAAAACTATTGGAAGAAGCACGCTAAAAGCAGCTATATCTTCTGCTAAAAGAGAGGGTTTTAAAACTTTAGTTATTAGCGATGGCGTTAATACAAGCGCACCAGGGGCTAATAAGTTCGTAAAGCTGGGAAAGAAATGGGGATATTATGGGGGTATGGCAGCAAACGTAGGAGCAGCTTTAGTTGAAACAGAGTATATTACCTTTTTAGATGATGATGATGAATTTGTCCCTGGTGCAGGGGATATAATTCGTCAAAAGATAAAAGAAAGACCAGAGGTAGATGTTTGGGTTGGAGGTGTAAGATTCGTTAAACCTATTAATTTGTTTAATGAAAAGACTAAAGAAACTTATCTTCAGTCAAGAGATTTAGCTATGAACTCTACTTTAGGAATTACCGTAGGGAATGTGGCAATGCCTACTTATAAAACTTATATTTTTAGTAGACTTCCTTTTACTGATACAGTGAAAGAGGAAGATAAAGAACTTACTGATTTTCTTCATATTCAGGCTTGTAGTCTTGCAGGGTGTACTATTGATTGGTTTGGAGGACCAATTTACTTGGTTAGACCAGGAACTGCTACTGTAAATGGTAGAGGGTCATGATTAGTGTTTTATGTTCTAATTATAATTCAGAAGAGCATATTGATAATTATTTAACCTATTTAAATAATCAGCTTCTTAAAGAATTTGAAGTACTATTTGTAGATGCTAATTCTACTGATGGTAGCCTTCAAAAAATAGATGAGTTTAAGTTTAGACCAGGGATTAAAAAAAGTATACTTGAGTGTGACACTAGAATTACTGTATATGAGGCGTGGAATAAGGCTATAGAAAAGAGTTCGTATGAGTATGTATTAAATTATAATACAGATGATAAACTATTCAGTAATGCCCTTTTAACTTTATCAAAGTACAGCACTATCCTACCAGATGCAGATGTGATATATTCGAATTGTTTAGTAACGGATAATAAAAATCATACTAATGTAGTTAATCTTTATATCTGGAATAATGCTAATGTATTAAGTAACTTGATAGGTGGATGCTGTGTAGGACCTTTTCCTTTGCTAAAGAAATTTAGTGTGGTAGAGGCTGGAATGTTTAATCCTGAGTTTACAATTAGTGGGGATTATGAGATGTGGTGTAGAATGAAAAGCATGGGAAAAACTTTTGTTAAGCTAGATGAATATCTAGGAGTTTATTACCATAATCCTAATGGAGTAAGCACTTCACCCGATCCAGTCAGACACGCTACACACGTTCAACAAGATCTTAAAATTAGGAGTCTATACAGATGAACTATTTAATTAATTACGCTGATGGAGCGTTTACGGAGTCTAGACGAAGGAATTCTCTGTCTGGGATTACAGCAGGATTCGATGCTGTAATTCAGTATTCTTCTAAAGATATTGATTCCTTATTTTATGAGAAGAATAAGGAGATTTTAACTCAAAAGAGAGGAGCGGGATATTGGCTATGGAAACCTTATTTTATTTTTCAAACTTTGAAGAATGTAAAAGAAGGAGATGTGGTATTCTATTCGGACTCTGGAGCGGAATTTATTAAGCCAGTGTACCCTTTGTTAAAGCTAGTTCAAGAGATGGGCGTATTAGGTTTTAAAATGTCAGGCAACCATAAAGAAGGTCAATACACTAGAAAAGCTGTGATAGAGAGGGTTGGGTTAAATCCAGATGAGGCAGCTTTGACCAATCAAGATATGGCATCTTTTATTGGAGTAAAGAAAACTTCTCACACTGAAAAGAAAGATCATGTTATTGGATCTTGGCTTGATCTTTGCCAAGACCCGAAATTAATTATGGATCAACCTCGCTCCAGCGAGGAGTTTGAGGAGTTTATTGATCACCGCCATGATCAATCTTTATGGAGTTTAGTTTCTAAGCTGCATAATGTTTATAAAGCCCCTGATCCCTCACAGTGGGGGATTAATTCAGGAGAGTCTTCCGAAAAAGACTTTTTCATTAATCATCATAGGGATAAGAATTAGAGGATAGATAACCATGTTAGCTATAGAAGACGTTATAAAACAAAATAGAGATAACTTAGATAAAGTAGATCAGTTTATTGATGACGCTGATTATACTAACAGCCCAGATAATTATGGACTCCCGCCGCATGTGCGACATTTAATTGATAAACCTCTAAATGATAAACTAACTTATGTGGATCTCCTCATGTATTTGCAAGCTCACTTAAAATGTGAAAACTTGAAGTATGTAGAAATCGGGGTGTCAGTGCTTAAAACTTTTTATCAAGTTGCCTCGTTTCTAAAAAACTCTGAGTTATATGCATACGACATTAATGATATTAATCCAACCATTGAAAAAAAGTTTACTAAGGTGAGTGAGTCTTCTCAATTTAAAAAGTTTACTCACAATACCAATAATATTACTTACTTTAAGGGGGATGTTTTTAAGGCAGAAGATTTTAATTCCTTTAAAAAAGAAGTGGGGGGGAAGGTTAATGTTATCTTTTCTGATGCCCACCACACAGGGGAGGGACTGAAATCAGAGTTTGAAAATTATATTAAAGATGCTTTATCGGAAGACTTTATTCTATACTACGATGATTTAGAAACTACATCCATGAATCAATATTTCCAAGAACTATGCCATCAATATAAAAGTTCTGGAAAGAAGGTTTCTACTGCTTTTGTTATGATGAACGGATGGTTAGGGCAGCATGAGCATACTCATTTAAACGGTATTATTACTTCTTTAGACCTTAAATCTATTCTTCCCCAAGAGGCCCCAGTCCGATATTTGTAAAGAGTATTAAGTATGCCCAAAAACAAAGACAATATTAAACTAAGTATTCTTATCTTATCCATTCCTAGTAGGTTTGACATTGTTAGACCTTTGATTGATAAGTTAATGAGACAGATTGGAGATAGAGAGGATGTAGAGATCCTGTCTTTAATGGATAACAAGTCTCTTCATATTTGGGAGAAGAGAAATAAGTTAATGAATATAGCTAGAGGCACCCACCTCACATGGTTGGATGATGATGATAATGTCTCGGAGAACTATGTGTCTAAGCTAACTGAGACTATTGCACTTAATCCTAACGCAGACGTTATCTCCTTTGATCAGATGTGCTATTTAAATGGAGTGGAGGCGCGAGTCTTTGCCAAAATGGGAAACCCTCATGAGGATGTTCTCCCAGACCCTAGAGATCCTACGAGATATAAGGATACCTTGCGTCCACCTTACCACTGGTGCTGCTGGAGGACCTCTCTCGCTGCCTCAGAACCGTTCAGAGCGTCTTTCTCGCATGGGGATAGAGGACAGTCCACTGAGGACATTGATTGGCTTAAACGGCTTTACTCCAAGGTAGAGGAGAGTGTCTATTTGGGGGGTCATTATCTTCATATTTATAGATGGTCAAATGATACAACAGAGTCGGTGCTGTGAAAGAACTTTGCATTCATCATCATCTAGGTTTGGGGGACCATTTCGATTGTAATGGAATGGTTCGATACATTTTAAAAAACTTTGATTTTCATAAAGTTTATGTATTCTCTACATCAAATTTGTTTAGCATGATTGAGTATATGTATTTAGATGAAGATAATATTGAGGTAATTAATATTGATAAGAATCTTAATGAAGATGAACAGGTAAGGTCCTTCTTAAAAGATAAAAAAGATATTATCTATCTAAGAGTGGGATTTGAGAAATACCCAACTGGTAGAGATCTTGTAGAAAATAAGAACTGTTGGGAGTATTTCTATGATCAAGTTCAGATCCCTTATAGTGTGAGAACCGATTACTTTTATGTTAAAAGGGATGAGAAAGAAGAATCCGAGCTTTTAGAAAAACTAAATCCAAATAACAAACCTTACATCTTTGTTCATGATGATCCTGAAAGAGGGATGGTGCTTGATCGACTAGATCCTAAAGATTTTCATGTGATTAGAAATGATAACACTAAAAATATATTTCATTTTATTAAAGTACTAGAGAATGCAAAAGAAATTCACTGCATGGAAAGTTCTTTTAAATCGTTAATTGATATTTATGCAAAAACTGCTGATTTGTATTACCATGATTTGAGGGGACATCCACTAGGAGAACAAACTAATAGGGAATGGGAAATTATTAACTATGCTTAAGTATATTTGTTACAACTGGTTTGGGACTATTGCGGACCATGCATTAGATTTTTCTAGACAAGAGTATGCAGAGAAGGTAGGAGTTGGTAAGCTCCATGATAAAACTCTCGTCCCTGATAAAGTAGATTCAGGGGATGTTATTTTTGTTAAAACAGATTATATATATCACGGCATGTTTCAAAATAATTACCTTCCTCAAATAAATAAACCGTTCATTTTAGTAACGGGGGGTTCTTCCTATCAAATATCCCAGGGGGCCTCCATAGATAGTATCATTAATAGCCCTTATTTAATTAAGTGGTATTGTACTAATGCTCCTAGCGTCCCAGAAAAAATTGTTCCCCTTCCTATTGGATTTGAAGAACCTGATAGAGAAGGAGGCAATCAGGAAGTTATTTCTGAGATCAGAGATTCCCGAACTTCTTTTGCAAATAAAAAGAATAAGATTTTACTACCCTACCATACTCTTAACACTAATCCTGCAAGAACGGAATTATTTCAAAAGCTTCGCTCTCTCCCTTTTGTTGAGACTCAAGAGGAGAAGCTTTCCTTTGAAGATTATCTTCGTAAAGTAGATCAGTATAAGTTTGTTATTTGTTTAGAAGGATCTGGACCAGATGTTCATAGAAACTATGAGGCTTTGTTGGTGGATACTGTCCCTATTAATAAGGATAATGTTATTAAACGGTTGTTTGAATATTACGGACTCCCTGGGGAGTTTGTGGATTCTTGGAGTATTTTAAGTGAAGAATATCTTGGACAACTTCTAGGTAGAAACTATAATACTGAGAAGGTTTCTTCATTTTTAGACATTGAGAAGCATACGCAGAGTATTAAGAATACAAAGGATAACTTATGAAAATTGAAGTTTCTGTAGCGGAGGTATTTGATAAGATTTCCATATTAGAGATAAAGAGGGAAAAAATTTCTGATTCTGTTAAGGTTTCCTATGTGGAGGAAGAGCTTTTAGTTTTGAATCAAACCCTAAGTGATTATAAGATTAAAATTCCAGATTCTTTATATGCTTCTCTTAAAGATGTGAACATGAAGTTATGGGAAACCGAAGACGTTATTAGAGAAAGAGAGTTAGCCCAAAATTTTGATGATGAGTTTATAAAACATGCAAGATTAGATGCTAAATGGAATGATCAAAGATTCTTAATTAAGAATGAAATTAATAATTATTGTAACTCTTCTATAAAAGAACAAAAATCATATGAACAGCTTTATTCCGCAGATTGAGCCATGGATTGATGGGGAAGAACTCTCTTATTTAAAGTCTGTAATAGATTCAACGTATGTTACTGAGCATACTTTTACTAAAGAGTTTGAAAATAGGATTAAAGAGTTAACAGGATCTAAACATGCTATTGCTGTGTGTAATGGGACGGCTGCTATATTTTGTTGTTTAAAGTCTTTAAACATTGGAATTGGGGATGAAGTTATAGTTCCAAATTTAACTTTTATAGCTACGGCTAACGCAGTTTTACTAGCAGGAGCTACTCCCGTTTTTTGTGACATTCAAAAAGAAGATTTATCTTTTGACCTTTCTAAATTAGAAAAGTGTATTACTGATAAAACTAAAGCCATTATTCCCGTCCATTTATATGGGTTCAGTGCAGACATGGACTCAATCCTTGGGATTGCTGATAAGTATAACTTAAAAGTTGTTGAGGATGCGGCTCAAGGAGTAGGGGTTTATAGAAATAAAAAGCATACTGGAACATTTGGAGATTTAGGGATTTTATCTTTTTACGGAAATAAAACCATTACCTGTGGGGAAGGGGGGATAATACTCACTGATAATGATGATCTAAGTAAAAAGTGTTATCAGCTAAAAAATCATGGGAGATCCGAAAAAGGGGTATTCATTCATGAATCTGTTGGTTTTAATTTTTGTTTCACTGAGATGCAAGCAGCGGTAGGCATATCCCAGCTTAATAAGCTTCCTAAGATAATAAAAGCTAAACAGGTCCTTAGAGATAGATATGTCAGCGGGTTGGAAGACATAAAAGATAAAATTACTCCTCTCTTACCCGATGAACATACCTCCCCTGTTTATTGGTTCACCTCCTTCTTAACTTCCTATAAAGTAGAGTTACAGCAGTACCTAAAGGACAGACACATACAAACTAGAGATTTTTTCTACCCTCTAGATAGGCAACCTTGCTATCATAATAATGTTCGTAGAGGCTCTACTTTTGATACTAGTCATGAATTATACGAGGCTGGGATATCTTTACCCTCTTCGTATATGTTAACTTATAATGACCAACAAAAAGTAATCACTACTATCAAAGAATTTTTTCGAGAGGAAACATAGATGTGGAAATTAATGACAGATAATGCGATTACACATAAAGAAAGAGTTGATCTAAGTGAATTTATTCTCCATACAGATAAACTGACTCAGGGTGACACTGTAAAATTATTTGAAAAGAAGTGGTCCGAGTGGTTAGGTTGTAAATATTCTGTTTTTGTAAATTCAGGATCATCTGCAAATTTAATATTAACTAGAGCAGCTAAGTCGCTTAATAAAAAAGACTCATATAGCTGGTGCGCTCAATCATGTACATGGTCTACTACTATCTCTCCTATTATCCAAAGCGAAGATAAATTACATCTGTGTGATATTAACTTAGAAGACTTTTCCCCAAATTTAAAACAGCTAGAATCTATTTTCTCTGAGCAGGACACAGACTATTTATTTTTAACCCATCTGTTAGGTTTTAGCTCTTTGTCTGAAGAGTTATTAGCTTTATGTGATAAATATGATGTTACTCTTTTAGAAGATTGTTGCGAAGCTCATGGAGCAACTTTTAATGGAAAAAAAGTAGGAACTTATGGATTAGGATCCTCTTTTTCTTTTTACTATGGTCACCATATGACAACTATTGAAGGGGGTATGGTATGCACTAATAATGAAAAGCTTTATCATGAGCTTTTATTGTTAAGATCTCATGGGCTTCTGAGAGAACTTCCCGATAAAGAAATTAACGCTAGGAAAGTTGACGATATAAATTCTTCTTTTTGTTTTTTAAGGGATGGTTACAATCTTAGGAATACTGAAGTAAATGCTCGATTAGGATTACTACAGCTTCCCCATCTAGACGATTTCGTTAATCATAGGAATAAATTATTTAAGTTGTTCTTAGATAGCCTTGACAGCGATAAGTTTTTCACAGGATTTAATATAGAGGGATGTAGTAACTTTTCTTTTCCTATCCTTGTTAAAGAGCATTCTATGTTAAAAAAAGTTATAAAAGCTCTTGAAGAGATTGATATTGAATACCGTCCGTGTATAGCTGGTAATTTGCATAGACACCCTCTTACCGATAATATTCAGAAGCGTTATTCCGATGATAATTCAGAAATTATTCATAAAAATTGTATTTATGTTGGCAATCATAAGGATGTAACAAAGCTCGATGTAGAGGCTCTTTGTTACATTATTAATAAACTATAATGAAAACATTATTAACTGGAGCTAAATGACTATGACAAAACAAGAACAGACTATCCTAACTAAAGGTGAATCAAAATTAGTATCAGCAGTATTCGCTTCTCGCGGAAGATTTTCTCTACTTTTAGAGTCTTTAGAGTCTTTGTATGATAAGGCCCGAAACCCAGAACAAATTCAGGCAATAGTGAGATTTGATAACGATGATACTGAAAACTTAAATAACATTTCTAATTTGCCATTTGATAAAATCAATATTAGAGTTATTATTGGGCCTAGGTTTAGGGGCTATCAAGATATGCACATATTTATCAACGAGTGTTGTAGTCTTGCATGTGGAGATTTTTTGCTGAACTGGAATGATGATGCAACTATGTTAACTGAAAATTGGGACTCAGAATTAGAAAAGTATAAAGGCCAAACAATAGTTTTGAATCCGAATACCCATGATGACGCTCAGGGTATTAATACTTTCCCTATTATAAGCAGAGATATTTATGATACTCTTGGGCATTGGTCTCTACAGGCACATGTTGATACTTGGGTGTCTACACTTGGACAAGGATTAGGTATTGAAAAACCTATAGATATAGCTATATTTCATAATAGACCTGATAACCCTAACTGTACTAGACGCGAAGAGTTTATGAATGATCCCGTATGGCAAAATAGACAAAAAACTTTTCCTATCTCTAGACCTGAATTTGATGAAGAGAAATTTAATAAGCTAAGACATGAAGACTTAGTAAAGCTTACTAATATAGTAAGGTAGATTATGGAAAGAACAACTTGTAGGATCTCTGGAGAACCTTTAGTAGATTTATTCTCTTTAGGAAATATACATGTGTCTGATTTTATATCAAAAGATACATATATCAGTGAGAAGGTTGAACTAAAACTTTGTTTGGCTAAGGAGTCTGGATTAGTTCAACTATCTCAAACAGCAGACTTTGATTCTATGTATAAACGATATTGGTATCATTCAAGAATCAATGAATCCATGAGAAAACAACTGGAAGGTATCGTTAAGTCTATTACGCACACCATTAAGATTAACGAAGGGGATACTTGGGTAGACATTGGATGTAACGATGGAACCCTAATGAGCTTTATCCCCTCGCATGTTAATAAGATAGGGTTCGATCCCGCTAGTAATAATTGTCAGCAAGCTAAGGAGTATGGTACTGTAATAGAGAATTACTTTAATTCTGAGCAGTACCCCCTAGAGGAAAAAGCGAAAGTTATTACTTCTATTGCTATGTTCTATGATTTAGAAGATCCGATTGCCTTTTGTAAGGATATTAGAGATATACTAGATGACAATGGGATCTGGGTTATTCAACTAAGCTACTTACCTTTAATGTTAAAGCAGTTAGCTTTTGATAATATATGCCATGAGCATCTTGAGTATTATAGCTACCAATCTATAAAGAATCTTCTGGATCGGACAGGATTTAAGATAGTAGACTTCGTAGTAAATGATACTAATGGAGGAAGCTGTAGGGTGTACATTCAAAAGGATATCGCGGAAGAAGACTCCTTTGCTACTCGCCCTTATAGAGATGTCTGTAACTTTAGAATAGACTCTATCGACATGTATGAGAAGACATTAAATTTAACCTCAGAGGAGGTGTATAAGACATTTTTTAATAGGGTTGAAGAACTAAAAAAGAAGACGGTAGCTTTTATTAAGGACGAGGTTGCTAAAGGTAAAACAGTATGGGGTTATGGAGCATCTACTAAAGGTAATACACTACTTCAGTATTTTGGATTGGATGATACACTAATTGAGGGCATAGCAGAAAGATCTCCTGCTAAGTTTGGACTGAAGACTGTGGGAACTAACATCCCCATTGAAAGGGAAGAGGTTATGCGAGAAGCCAACCCAGACTATTTGTTAGTTCTTCCCTGGCACTTTATTGATATCTTTGTGAAGCGAGAGACAGACTTCTTGAAAAAGGGAGGAAAGTTTATTGTTCCGTGTCCTTCATTCTACATAATTGGTGAATAGAATATGATTCTTAACCCTGACCTTCTTAGTTTAGTTCAAGATAAGAGTATTGCTTTAGTAGGACCCGCTGGTTATCTTACTGATGAAAATCAAGGTGCAAAAATTGATGGACATGATATAGTTATTAGGCCAAATTCATTTTCCATTCCTGCAAAATTACATAGTGATTATGGTTCTAGAACTGATATTATGTTTCATAATTTTGGAACTCCCTGGATGGCGGGTCTTAGAGATCAAATCTCCAAGAGTCCTAAAGATTTTGCTGCACTGAAAATGCTGGCTTGTCCTGTAATAAAAGCATCTCATCAAGAACTTGATTATATGTCTTGGGCAGAAGACAAAGTAAGCGATGTTGTAAAAAACGCTGAGTCTGTCAATGAATACAACATTCCTTTTTATTGGATTGGTATTAAAGATTATCAGAAATTAGCTACACTAATGGACTGTCAGCCATATACAGGAATTCTAACTTTAGCTATTCTCTTAGAGTATCCGATTAAAGAGTTGTATATGACGGGGTTTAGTTTTTATCAAGATGTTAAAGGTAGAGGAATTTACCATGATGGAGCATTAAGTGATTTAGACAGCTACACAGGTAATCATGGAGGTGATACTGAGCATCGTCAAATGCAGTTTGTACAGACGCTGTATAATAAATTAGACTCTTCTTTATTTGAAGTTGACAATGTTATGAAGTCATCTATTATACAGCATAAGGAGTAACTACTATGTATATTATCGCAGAAATTGGAATTAACCATAACGGAGAGATGGATCTCGCTAAAAAACTTATCAAGACTTCCGCAGAAACAGGAGCAGATGCTGTTAAGTTCCAAAAGAGAACTATTGATTTAGTTTACACGCCTGAGGAGTTGGATGCTCCTAGGGAATCCCCTTGGGGGACTACCAATAGAGAACAGAAAGAAGGGTTAGAATTTTCCATTGAACAATACCAGCAATTGGAAGCCTATGCTACTGATTTGGGTTTGGATTTTATTGTTTCCTGTTGGGATGTAGAAAGTGTAAATTTAATTGAGGAACACCTTAATGTTAAGTACCACAAGGTAGCTTCTGCTCTTGCAACTGACAAGAATTTTTTGGAAAGGTTAAATGAGACGGGTAAGCCTGTGATCCTTTCTACAGGAATGTGTACAGATATTCAGGTAGATTCTGCCATGACGATTCTTAACAATGTGGCATATGTATTGGCGTGTACTAGTACTTATCCTACGAAGGCAGAGGAGTTAAATCTTCTATATATTAAAACCCTTGCGGCAAAGTATATGTGTAAGGTGGGTTTTTCTAATCATTATAATGGACATGATGCCTGTGTTGCTGCTACTGTTTTAGGTGCAGAGTGCATTGAGTTTCACATAACCCATGATAGAACTGCTTATGGGTCAGATCAAGCGGCATCTATTGAGAATGCTGGAGGTTTGATTGAAGCAGTTAAGTATTGTCTTCTTATGAGAGGTGATGGTATTAAAAAGGTTTATGATTCGGAGATCCCCATTGCGGCTAAACTAAGGAAGGTTTAATGAAAAAAATCACTGCCTTAATCCCAGCAAGGGGAGGCAGTCAGGGCGTCCCTAGGAAGAACATAAAACTTCTGAAGGGGCATCCTCTTATTGCCTATAGCATCGTTGCCGCTAAGATGTGCCCAGCTATTAAGAGTGTTGTTGTTTCAACTGATGATGACGAGATCTCTTCTATAGCTATGTCTTATGGTGCAGAAATTCTTATGCGGCCTGACGAGATCGCGCAGGATAGTTCTACTGATTGGCAAGTGATTAATCACTTTTTTAATAAGTATGACGAAGATTCTGTGGCTTACCTACGACCCACTACACCCTTGCGTAACCCAGAATTACTTATCCAAGGAGTGCAGTTCTACTACGATAATGAGGCCCTGATGAGTGGGATGCGCTCAATGCATGAGCTTCCTGAGTCTCCGTATAAAGTTTTTAAGATTAATGAAAAGGGTTACTGCGAAGGTTTTTTTAATGAGTATAAAGGTATAAAAGATTACACTAATATCCCCAGACAACATTTTCCAAAAGCTTATCAACCTAATGGATATTTAGATATTGCCAAACGATCCACAGTTGAGGCTGGGGAGTCAGCGTTTGCTACAAAAATACTACCCTTTTTATCAGAGTTTGTGACGGAAGTAGATGCTCAGTATGAGTTTGATTTGTTGGGACACCAATTGAGTCTAGAAAGTAATATACTATTTAATTACTTAGAGGGGCGGGATTGTGTTGGAAACTAAGAATAGAAGAATTAGAGATGATTTTACCTTGTATAATTATGCAAGGGATAAGATTAGATATCAATACGAGTCCACTTCGATTAAGCCTCAGTCTCCCATTTGGTGGTGGAAAGCTAAAGATTTTAATATCTATGATGATGTTGGGAACAAGTGGATTGATTACTCTTCAGGTATTTTCGTGTGTAATGCGGGGCACTCTAACCCAGAGATCAATAATGCAATAAAGGATCAATTAGATGATGATTTAAGTTTTGCTTATTCGTATTATACTAATATTAGACATAAGTTTGTTTCTAAGTTATTAGATTGCTCCCCCAATCATTTTGAAAAAGTTGTTCTATTAAATTCGGGAAGTGAAGCTACGGATGCTGCCTATAGGTTGATTAAAATCTGGGGTAAGAAAAATAACAAGAGGTACATTGTAACCTTTAATGGGAGTTACCATGGTAGGGTGCTAGGGGCCGACTTGCTGTGTGGAAGTAAAGATAGTACCGAGTGGTCAAAGGTTACTGATGACGATTTAGTTTTTATTGATTTCCCTTACGATGAAGACACCTCTTTTAATATTTCTGCGCTTCCTCCTAAGGAGCAAATAGCTGCATTCTTCTTAGAGACTTATCAAGGAAGAACTGCTCAGATGTATCCCAAAGACTATTTGCGGGATTTGTATACTTTTGCAAGAGAGGCTGGAGCGTTAGTTTGTTTTGATGAAGTGCAGTCTGGTTTTTATAGAATGGGAAAGCTTTATGGGTACATGACCTACGGTGAGTATGAGCCTGATATCATTTGTTTAGGAAAGGGCATAACCTCTTCTCTACCTATGGCTGCTGTATTGTCTACGAAGGAAATTATTGATGTGGATACTAATTTAGGTAGTACTCATGCAGGGAACGCTTTGGGTTGTGCCGCAGGAGTGGCTAACATTGCCTTTCTTACCAGGGATACCTTTCAAGAGGAGCTACTTAATAAAGTTTCTGTGTTTGAACAAAGACTTAAAAGACTAGAACTATACGATGTTATTTCTTATGTTAATGTGAGGGGTATGGTGGCTGCTGTTATCTTTAAAGATCCTAAAGTAGCTGCCGATGTGGTAGAGTTTTGTTTTAATAATGGGATTTTTCCTGTTAATACTTGGAGTGACTCTATAAAGTTTGGTCCCCCTTTAACTATTACAGTTGATGCTATACACGAAACTTTTGATGTTATAGAGGATTATTTGAGGGATATTAAATGAGTATTATGCTAGATAAAAAGTATCTGGACGTTACCTATTCAGACAAAAAAAATCCTAAGACTAAATATCCTTATAAATTAGGGTCAGAGATTTGTCGTTTAATCTCTAAAAAAGAAGGAAGTGTATTAGACCTAGGTTGTGGGAGGGGAGAGTACTTGGATGTTTTTTCCAATTTAGGATTTAGCGTTACTGGCGTTGATTTAAGCACTCATATGGTAAAAGATCATGATACTTGTGAGATAAATTTGGAGACTGACTCCGTACCACCAAAATACAAAGGAAAGTATGATTTAGTTTTTAGTAAGTCTGTAATTGAGCATATGCATAACCCAATGAGACTACTAACTTCTGCATGGGAAGCCTTACGACCTGATGGAACCGCAGTAGTCATGACTCCAGCGTGGGAGTATACATACTGGGGTCCTTTTTATTGTGATCATACGCATGTAACCCCGTGGACTAAACAATCTTTACATGAGGCCATGCAGCTTGCGGGGTTTAAAGATATTAAAGTTCAACACTTTTTTCAACTACCGTTCTTGTGGAAAATGTCCTTTCTTACTCCGTTAATTAAATTGTTTAGATTACTCCCCATTCCTTATACACCTAATTACTCTTCTCCTCTTTCCGTTTCTAATTGGTTTAATGTTTTAGTACGATTCTCTAAAGAACCTATGCTCTTTGCCATGGGGAAGAAATGATAAATATTAGACATACAGGAATTGTTGTAACTGATTTAGCAAGGGCTAAAACTTTCTATTGTGACCTCTTAGGATTTGAAGTTTGGAACGAGCAAGATGAGTCTGGGTCTTTTATAGATAATTTTTCTTCGTTAGAGAAGGTTCTCGTCACTACTTCTAAAATGATTTTAGAAAATGGGGATATGATAGAGTTACTACAGTATAAATCTCATCCTGAAGTGGCCCCTCCTGATAGAAAACTTACTCAGATAGGGTGTTCCCATATCGCTCTCACTGTATTAGATTTAGATACAGTTTATACTAAATTTAGGAGAGAGGGGATTAGTTTTAACAGCCCTCCCCAGCTTTCTCCAGATGGAAAAGCAAAGGTAACTTTCTGTAAAGATCCTGATGGTAATTTTATTGAATTGGTTGAAGAGTTATGAAGATAGGAATAATACAAGGGAGGCTTTCTCCACCTGTGGAAGGCTGGCAAGAGACCCCTGATGATTGGAGGAGGGAGTTTTCTTTGTTGCCCCAGCTTGGTTTGAGCCATATAGAGTGGATAGTTTCTGAAAAACGCAATAAATCTAATCCTCTATTTCATGATAAATTAAAAACCTTTCCTATTAGTTCTGTATGTGCAGATGTATTGGTTAGTAAGAATATTTTAGATAATAAATTTTTGAGGACTAATCTTATACCAATATGTGAGTACGCTATGTTTAATAGGATTAATACAATTACTATTCCACTCTTAGAAGACAGTTCAGTTATTGATAAGGAGGATAGGACAACTTTTTTGAATAATTTTCTGCCTATTGTTGATGGGTTCCCTGATCTTAAATTTTCTTTAGAGGCAGAGCTAGATCCAGAAGATTTACTTGAGATTGTAGAGCAAAGAGTTAACTTGTATGTAACGTATGATACGGGAAACATAACTTCTTTTGGAAGTGATCATGAAGAGTATATTGATATTTTAAGTTCTCGTATTAACAATGTACACCTAAAAGATCGAACATATAGTGGAAAAACAGTTCAGGTAGGTAGAGGGGATACTGATTTTGAACTGATATTTAAAAAATTAAAAGCCATTAGCTATAATGGAATCTATACTCTTCAAACCTGTAGGGAGGAAGAGGGTAAAGAGGTGGAAACACTAGCCTCTCATTTGGAAATATTCAGGAGATTAGGATGAAAAATTTATTTGATATGACGGGTAAGACTGCCCTCATTACGGGAGGAGGTGGAATTCTTGGTCCTAAACATGCAGAGGCGATTGTAGATTATGGGGGAGAGGTTGTATTAGCCGATCATAATTTAGAGAAGGCCGCTGAAAAGGCTGAACTCATAAATCATAACTATGGAAGAAAAGTTGCTAGGGAACTTTATATAGATGTAACCGATAAGGAGTCTGTTGAAAAGGCTGCTTCTGATTTATCTCAAGTTGATATCCTTATTAACAATGCCGCTAAAGATCCAAAGGTAGAGAACTCAACACTTTGCCCTACTAGCCGTTTTGAGACCATGACTCCCGAGTACTGGAAAGAGGGCTTAGATGCAATTGTAAACGGTACTTTCTTCTGTTCTCAAGTATTCGGGAACAAAATGCTTGAGCAAGGGGGAGGAGTAATCCTTAATATTTCCTCATGTTTAGGGGTAATTGCGCCTGACCAGAGAATTTACTTACAGGAGGGGCTGGAAGAGGACCAGCAAAATGTTAAACCTATTACTTATTCTGCTGCAAAGTGGGCGGTAGTTGGAATGACTAAGTATTTGTCTGTATATTTTGCTGATAAGAATATTAGAGTTAATTGCTTAAGCCCTACTGGAGTTTATAACACCGCAATGCCTGATGAGTTTGTTAAAAAGTTATCTAAGCTGATTCCTATGGGGCGCATGGCTAATATAGAAGACTATAAGGGAGCTATCGTATTCCTTTGCTCCGATGCTAGCAGCTACATGACTGGTGAGAATCTTATTGTAGATGGTGGTAAGACTGTGTGGTAAACTATGATTATATTCGTTGATATAGATGAAACGATATGTGTTTCTCCACAGGATCGAGATTATAGTAAAGCTAAATCTTTTCCAGATAGGATTTCTAAGATTAATCAGTTGTATGATGAGGGTAACACTATAATATATTGGACTGCTAGAGGTTCTGGATCAGGGATAGACTGGTCAGAAGTGACCAAAGAACAATTTAAGAAGTGGGGTGTTAAGTACCATGATCTTAGGTTTGGAAAGCCTCAATATGATTTGTTTATTGATGATAAAAATATAAGTTCTGAGGATTTTTTTGGTGAGTAAAAAATGATGAAAACATTATTAACTGGAGCTAATGGTCTTGTAGGCTCAACTATTGAGGCAGACATTCGCGTAAAGGGTAAGGATCATCTTGATTTAACCAATTTTGAACATACTGAGGAGTTATTTCAACAAACTAAGCCTACTCATGTTATTCATACCGCAGCTAAGGTTGGTGGTTTGGGAGCTAATCTAGCTCACATGGGAGAGTTTTTCTATGATAACATGTTGATTAACCTTAATGTTTTAGAATCTTCTAGAAGAGCTAAGGTGCAAAAGGTTATTTCATTCATGTCCACTTGTATCTTCCCATATGACGTAGAATACCCCTTAACTGAAGATATGCTTAATCTAGGTGAACCTCACCCCTCCAACTATGGGTATGCCTATGCTAAGAGGATGTTGGATATACAGGGGAGAGCATATAATCAGCAGTATGGAGTTGAAGTTCACCAGGAAGAACGGGGACGTTTATCTTTTGGGACAAAATATGTTACAGTTATTCCCACTAACATTTATGGTCCTAATGATAATTTTGAATTAGAAAATAGCCATGTTATACCTGCACTTATTCATAAGTGTTATAAGGCTAAGAGAGATAATACACCTCTTGTTATTTGGGGAAGTGGGAAACCATTAAGAGAGTTTATTTTTTCTGAAGATGTAGGAAAGATTACGCAGTATCTGTCAGAAAATTATGAAGGAGAGGAGTCTTTGATCTTGTCACCAAGTGAAGAGCATTCTATAAGAGAACTAGTTCTTTCTGTTGCGTCTGCTATGAATTTTTCAGGAAATATTATTTATGACAGCAACAAACCAGACGGTCAATATAGAAAAACAACATCTAATGAGCGTCTTCTTAAGGTATTGCCTTCTGATTTTAAGTTTACTCCCTTTCAGGAAGGAATTAAAAAAACTGTTAATTGGTTTTTAGAAAATTATGAGAATTGTAGAAAATGAAAACAGCATTTATAACAGGTATAAGTGGGCAAGATGGGTCTTATCTTGCTGAATTATTGTTAGAGAAGGGTTACGAAGTATGGGGGCTTCTTAGAAGGCATTCTGTTCCTGAAAATCAAACAAGTCGTTTGAATGACATTGGTATTTTTGATAACCCTAAAATGCATTTAGTTTATGGAGATCTTTTAGATTTACCATCATTGCTACACATATTACAAGAGGTAAAACCTAATGAGATTTATAATCTTGCCGCACAGTCCCACGTTAGAATTAGTTATGATCAACCAGCATTCACTACTATGGCTGATGCTAACGGTGTCTTGAATTTATTAGAAGCTATGAGAATTTTTTGTCCTGACGCTCGTATGTATCAGGCTGGATCTTCTGAGATGTTTGGTAATGAGTGTGATGAGGATGGATATAGGAGGGAGACAACTCTTATGCGTCCAGTAAGTCCTTATGGTTGTGCTAAACTATACGCTTATAATCTTTGCAGGACTTACCGTACTTCTTATAATATGTTTGTTGCTAATGGAATTTTATTCAATCATGAATCTCCTCGCAGAGGTCTAAATTTTGTAACTAATAAAATTGTAGATGGTGCTGTTAAAATTTCTAAAGGAGAATCGTCAACATTAGCTCTAGGTAATTTAGATGCGACCCGAGACTGGGGGCACGCTAAGGATTATGTTAGAGCTATGTGGATGATGTTACAACATGATGAGCCTGATGATTTTGTGTGTGCTATGGGAGAATCCCACTCTGTTAGAGAGTTGTGTATGCAAGTATTTTCCGAATTGGATCTGGATTACATAGATTATATAACTATTGATCCCAAGTATTACCGTCCTACGGAACTTGATGATTTGAAGGGGGATTGTTTTAAGTTAAGATCTTCTTTAGGGTGGACACCAACTTATACATTTAAGAAGATGATTAAAGAAATGGTTCAGGCTCGTCTATAGTAGATTGAGGTAAAATATATGGACCAAGAGGAAGATAGCAAGCAGGTAATTGCACTATGCATGATAGTTAAAAATGAAGCTAGTGTAATTAAGCGTGCTTTAAACTCAGTTTACAGGATTGTAGACAAAGTATACATATGTGATACAGGATCTACAGATGGGACTCAAGACATTATAAAAGAGTTCTTATCGGATAAAAATATTCCTTGTGAAATACAAGACCGTAAGTGGGTGGATTTTGCAACTAATCGTAATCAATGCTTTGCTTTAGCTAAGGGTAACTGCGATTACATCATGACGCTAGATGCTGATGAGATTTTTACTCCATATATAGACAAGTTTCCTGATTACAAAAAAGCTGTCTCTACTCTTCCTAAATTTACCCAACCCAGAGTTGACGTTGCAACTGTATTTGGAGCTTTTGTATATTACCGCATTCAGTTTTTTAAGGAATCATGCGATTGGGAGTGGTTTTATCCTTGTCATGAAATTTGTATGTCTAAGGAACCTACTACTATGCAAAAACTATCTAATGTTTGTATTATTCCAACTCAAGAAGGTGATAGAGCTAAAGATCCTAAAAGATTTTTGAGGGATGCATTATTGTTTGAAAACTTTCTTATAGATAATCCTAAGGATTCAAGAGTTATTTATTATTTAGCACAGTCTTACGGAGATGCGGGTAAACCAGACAAAGCTTTAGAAGCTATCGAAGGGATTTTTGATTCAACTACCTGGAATGAAGAAGAATGGTCCTCTAGATTTAGAAAAGCTCGATGGTCCCAGATGTGCCACCCAGAAGCGTTAGATTTTATTAATTACTACTTAGAAGCTTACAATACTAGACCTTCTAGAGTGGAACCCTTGTTTTACTTAATATTATATTATAAGAGTAAAAAAATGTGGAATGTAGCAAGATTGTTAGGAGAGGAAGCTCTTAAAATTTCCTATCCTGATGATATATTATTTGTTGAGAAAAATATTTATGATTGGCGTTTAAAATCTGAACTTGCTTCAGTCCATTACAATTTAAAAAATTATGAAAAAGCTCTTGAACTGTCAACAGAACTATTAAGGACTCCTAGTTTACCAACAGTAGAGGCAACACGACTAGAGAGTAATATTAAAAAATACAAAGATTGGAAAAAAGAGGAGGACTCTAAATGACTATGCTCTATGCAGTAGAGGAATCAAATAAGTCAACTCATAGGTTTAAGATGGGCGCAGCTATTAGTAGGGGTAAAAAGCTATTATCCAAAGCTTGCAACATTAATAAAACCCATCCAAAGTTTGGGTCTGGCTATTATAAAAATCTACACGCTGAAGGTCATGCAATCTGGAAAGCTGTTCGCCAAGGAGTGGACCTTTCAGGGTCTACCATTTACATCTACAGACATAATAATAATCTAGCAAAGCCTTGCTCATGTTGTATGGGTTTAATTCATAAGTATGGTATAAAGGAAGTAGTTTACAGTGGGAGGTAAAAAAGTATTCTTCACTGCTTGTTTAATAAAAAAGTCAAAGGATCTATAATAAGACATGGATAAAGATATATTAAAGCGTTTGAAAGGCGCAGGTTTGTTGTCGGAGCAAGTATCCGATCTAGGGTTTGTTGGGACTGGGAGTTATGCTCTCAATAAGATTATTTCTGGGGACTTCAACAAGGGTATTCCCATTGGAATGATTACCCAGTTTCATGGTGAGGCTTCGACTGGAAAAACAATCTTCGGCACTCACATCCTCAAGGAGGCGCAAGCTAAGGGCTACTGGACTGTGATGGTAGATTCGGAAAATGCGTACAGTCGGGAATTTGGCACGCATTTGGGGATTGATATGGAGGAGATAATATATACTAATCCCGAAACTTTGGAAGACTGCTTTCAAGTTATCGAGAGCATAATTCTTAACATCCGAGAGTCAGATAAGGATACACCTATTGTAGTTGTATATGATAGCATTGCTCTTTCCCCTTCAAAAGCAGAAGCAGAGGCAGACAGCTACGAAGGAAACAATATGCAGGGAGCTATCAGAGCAAAGTCTACTGGAGCTTGTTTGCGAAAGATTAATCCTTTGATGCGTAAGCATAAAGTTGCCCTCGTCATAATTAACCAAATTAGAAGTAAAGTTGGTGTGATTTACGGCAGTCCTGATACGATGGCAGCAGGAGGAAGATCATTAGAGTATTACCTTGGCGTAAATTTAAAATGTATTTCTAACCAAACTAGCGACCACTTAAAAGATGAGAACAAGCGTTCTATTGGCATCAAAGGAAGAATACGCAATACTAAGAATAAATGTTCTATTCCTTTTAGAGAGTGTGAGTTTGAGCTTATATATGAGGATGGATTAAATCCATACGCTGGGCTATTGAAGCAGGTAGAAGATGAGGGAATGGTGGAACGCAACGGAGCTTGGTATACTGTGAAGGAAACAGGCAAGAAATTCCAATCCAAGGAGTTTGTCGAACTGCTGCAACCCCCTGTCGATGAAGGGTTTACGCCAATCGCAAAATTTTTAGGGATTTAGTTTGCAAAGTATTCTCCGAACTCCTATAATAGGGGGCGAAAGGAAGAAAACAACTATGAACGATAGCAAGACAAACGAGGATCAGACGCTTAAGATCCTGTCGGACATGATTGAAGAAGCTTTTGCTGCCCACTATAGTAATGAAAAGGGGGAGCAAAAGAAGCCCAAGCAGTCTTCTCTTGTTGAGAAGCAATCCCTAACTCCTCTGTATACTACTCTTGAGGAGTACACTTCTGTGACGGGGAAGAGGTTTCGTATGACCAAAGACCAAAAACAGCGTGACCTCTCCCGTGAAGAAGCTTTTAATGAAACTTTTGGAGGTACTAAGTAATGATTAAGAATGAAGAACTGATTCGTGCCCATGCCCCTGCGGCGTTTGCAACTTCTCCTGAAGAGGGTAGGGTCTCTGACCGCTATACCTTCCTCCCCACCACTGACATTCTTGATATCCTTCAAGATGAAGGCTGGACGGCATGGAGGGCTCGTCAAGTAAATGCGCGTAGCTGGTCTAAGGATCATGCTAAACATATTATTCAACTTCGTCATGAAGACCTTGATGTGAATACCTTTGATGTTGGGGACTCGTTCCCTGAGATGCTTCTTATCAATGCTCACAATGGGCTTGGTGGATATACCCTTCAGGGCGGTATCTTCCGTATGGTTTGCTCTAACGGAATGGTTATCTCCGAGTCGGACTTTGGTAAGGTACACATTCGTCATATTGGCTTTGAGCCCCAACAGGTTATCAATGCTTCCCGTGACCTTATTGTGTCCTCTTCGAAGATTTCAGACAAGGTTAACCGTTGGAAGGAGTTGGAACTTACTCCACGCTCCAAAAAGGATTTCTTTGCTGATGCTGCGGCTATCCGTTTTGGTAAGGGTGTTAGCGATGATTTGATCGTTGATGTGTCTCAGCCCAGGCGGGAAGAGGATAAGAAAAAGGATCTTTGGACTGTCTTCAATGTCGCCCAGGAGAATATTATTCGGGGTGGATTTCGTAACGGAGGTACTAACCGTATGGTGCGGTCCATCTCTAATATTCAAAAAGATGTGAATTTAAACTCACAACTGTGGGACTTGGCTAGTAAATATAGTGAGGACGCATTAGTTCTCAGTTAAAAATCTATAAGGGAGGGAGGGGTTAATTCCCCTCCCTTACTGCCACTATGTCTGATAAATATAAATTTAAAGGACCTATTAACGAAGAGCCTGATGGTACTTACATTACTGTCGCTCAAATGCAGTTTTATCTTAATAGGGATGAGGGCGAAGAAAACTACAAAAACGTAAATAAAGATTTTATAGATTATTATAATATTTGTAGAGTATACAATAGAGTATCCGATCTTATGGAAGAAGAGCCAGACTCTGCCATAATGTACTGGGATAATAAAAAAGAAGTTGTATCCATGGCCTTTCCAGCAGGTGGATCAGTTTCTAAAACTTTGTCTGGAATAGAAGCACATCCTTTGTTATTTGAAGAAGATGATGATGAGGATGATTTTTTTAAAGATTAGAAAAATATAATTATGGGTAAAACATACAGACACGAAAAAGAGTGGGGAAGTAAGTCTTTTAAACACAATCAAAGAAAGAAGCAAAAGGGATCCAAAAATCATCCTCGTTACGCTAATGAGTCTGAAGAAGCTTCTTTAGATCAATTAGAAATTAAGGTGGACAAAACACCTAAAGAGCGTCCATAGGAAAATAATATGCCAAGTACATATGTATTAAAAAACAGTCCGATAGATAAGAATCGTATACAGAAAGTTTGTAAGAGAGTAATTGATGAGGCAAACGAAGATAGAAAACTTGCCTTAGATACACACAGGTTCTTCAGACAGATGCTTGATGCTAATCCTCAGGATGCCTCTGCTAAAAATCTTATGGTTGATTGCTTGAAGCTAGCACAAACTTCTAAGGGCAGTATCCTCAAGGTAGTAGATCTACTCATTAAGCTGGATACAGCACAGTTAAAAGGGTCTGATAAAACAGACGTTGGTTCACTATATTCCCAATTAGATAACTTGACTGACTAACTATGACTGACGTAAAGTTTTACAAAGTAATTTGTGATTCTATTAATTTAGTTCTCCTCATTAAAAAGTTGACAATGCAGGAGGAACAAAGGGCTTATTTTTCTCTTAAGAGAAAGATACAAAAGTTAGATAAGCCCATAACTATTCTGAGTTATATGACTCACCTTGTCCGAGATTTTCTTCACAACTCTGAAGAATTTTTTACTAACCTTCCAGAGGACGAGGATGAAAAAACTATTATTATCAAAGCGGTGTACGGATCTATTATCGAGGCATACCCTCCCTTTGATCTTTACTTTGTGTGTTCGGATATTAACAACGGTACGTTCTTAGAAGACATGCAGGAAGTAATGGGGGCTTTGTTCTCTAAAGCTTCGTTGGATGATGCTCCCCCTAGGGGATTGAAATCTATTAGTAATCTTAGTGATGTGATTAGTCTTCAAAAGTACCTAAAGAAAAATCTAATAGGACAAGACGAAGCTGTAGACTCCATAGTAAACAGTGTTAAACTAATTGCTAGTGGCCTCTATAAAAATGCATCCTTCTTCTTTATTGGACCTACAGGTGTTGGTAAGACCGAACTTGCTAAACTTTTAGGTAAGAAGTATAGCGGTAACTTTTGGAAGATTAACTGTGCAGAGTACTCACAACCCCATGAGTATGCAAAACTAATTGGTTCTCCTCCAGGCTATGTAGGACACAGTGATAAAAGTATCATGGCTGAGAAGGCAGAGAAATCTAATAAGTGGGTTATTCTTTTTGATGAGATAGAAAAAGCTCACCACAAATTTTACAACTTCCTCTTGTCGTTGCTAGATGACGGCAACTGTACTGATAACTTAGGCAGGCAACTCGATTTTTCCGAATCAATTTTTATTTTCACATCGAATCAGGGTGTATCAGACCTTAGAGTAGGGAAGAAGCTGGGGTTTGGGGATGCAAGAGTTAGTGTCTCTGGTTCAGCGAATGAAATTAAGGAATCAGTAAAGAAGAAGTTCCCTACCGAATTTATGAATCGTATTGATAACTATGTATTCTTCAATACTCTCTCTCACGACCATCTCAGGAAAATTGCTACCATAGCATTGCAGGGTATCCCAATTAAACGTCATAAAACTTTATTGGATTTCATTGTTGAGAATGGTTACTCTGAGGAGTACGGAGCTAGGAATATTAACCGTTTTATTAAGAACGAAGTAGCTACAGTAATAGCACAGAAACTACTTGAGAGAAAACTTCCAAATAAGAAGGGGGATCTATACACCCCTAGAATTAAGGAGGGCAAGCTTACTTTAACTTGCTTGAAGGAAGATACACAGGATATTTAAGGCTAGACTTGGAACTTCGCGGCCTTGGCCCTCTCTGAAGAAATTTGGAGAGGGTCTTTTAATTTATGAAAGGGATGATCTATCATAGGTCATGGCCCGTAGCTCAGGAGGTAAGAGCATTCGTCTTATAAGCGAAAGGTCACTGGTTCGATTCCAGTCGGGCCTACCAATTAATCATTTTATGGAGAATAAAATAATGACTGATGTAATGGAAAAGTATGTTGCTAAGGCCCTAGAGGGTTATGAGCAGAATTATAAGGGTATCACCGAGGCTATTGAGCAGATGGAAGCTCAACTTGCTGATTACACAGAAAAGCAGCAGGAAATGCTTGATGGCATTGCTGAGATGAAGGGTGCTTTGGGGCTCAAGAATGAGCCCGTGCTTAAGGTAGTTGAAGGGGCTGCGGAGTAATTAAAAATCCCAGATAGCTCAATTGGTAGAGCATCTGACTGTTAATCAGAGGGTTGTAGGTTCAAGTCCTACTCTGGGAGCCATTTTAGGATCAAGGGACGATAGCCCAATGGCAGAGGCATCGGACTTAAAATCCGTTCAGTGTGGGTTCGAATCCCACTCGTCCTACCATATTTTGCATCTGTAGCTCAGTTGGATAGAGCAACGGACTTCTAATCCGTAGGTCATAGGTTCGAATCCTATCAGATGTACCATAACTATCAGTCTCTATTTTAGGAGGTACTATGGGTCGCGTAGGGTACTTAAAGTCTCTTAAACGGGCTCCTATAGCCTCATTCATAAAATACTTAAGCTAAATTAGGCATATAACGGTGAAACAAGAGAAAATAGACAAAACCTACATGAAAATGGCTGAACAGTTGGCTGAACTATCTCACGCTGAAAGGAAGAAGGTTGGCTCCTTAATTGTTAAGGAA
>TARA_R110002051_G_scaffold322859_2_pt1 | contig 53938 bp, 53 predicted proteins | sample TARA_R110002051 | Tara Oceans TARA_R110002051 (sample SAMEA4397023) | marine metagenome | biome: Polar Biome; feature: [MES] marine water layer (ENVO:01000295) within the mesopelagic zone...; material: water (ENVO:00002006), including particulate matter (ENVO:01000060) such...
ACTCTTTGCCTTTGGCATCGGAAACGGTGCCGGTTGCCGGATTGCCCCCCCCGACAACGCTCGGTGAAGCCAGTTCCGGCTTCGTGCCAATCCGCTCCAGCGCTTTTTTCTCCACCGGCTTTTCATCCGGGAAGTGCCGGCAATTGCCTTCAAAGAAGGCGCCGGGCTCGATGGTCAGCCGTTCCTGGACAACGTCTGCAATGACACGTGCCGTCTTGCTCAGCGTCACATGGCGCGCCTTGACCTGGCCGGTCACCGCGCCAGCGATGACGATGGCATCGGCTTCAATCGATCCACGCACAACGGCCGTGGAGCTTATCGTCAGCTTCTTGCTGGTGATATCACCCTCGACCGTACCGTCGACCTGCATGTCCCCGTCGCTCACGAGGTTGCCGCTGACCACAAGATCAGCACTCAGGATCGAAGGCGCAGCCTGCTTCTGCGGTGGCTGCTGCTGGCCGCGACTATCCTTTTTTTGAAACATATCGTCCCGCCTTGAGAAAGTTACGCGGATTCATCGGTTTATTCTTGTAGCGAACCTCATAGTGCAAATGCGGTGCCGTGCTGCGGCCCGAAGAGCCCATCCGGCCAACCACTTCGCCCAGCCCGACCATCTGGCCCACTTTCACCGCGATACTACTCATATGCGCGTATCGGGTCGTGATATTATTTCCATGATCGATTTCAACGATGCGCCCATAGAAGGCCTCACGGTGCGCCCGGATCACTTTGCCCGGCGCCGCCGCCATCACTTCCTGTTTGCGCGGTCCGGACAGATCCAGACCGGCATGCAATGCCCATCGCTTGTTGATCGGATCCTTGCGCCGGCCGAAGCCGCTGGTGAAGTAATATTCTTTCATCGGCACGATCAGCGGCACGGACAGATAGACATCGCGGAGCTTCTCCCAGCGGGAAAGCCTCAGCTCCAACTGTGTTTCCAGGTCGTCTGCCTCTGAACGCTCGGACTGGAGCTCCGGGTGATAGGGAATGAAGGGGCCACCCTGCCCCATGATCATTCCTTCGGGCATCGGCGCGATGCGCTCCAGATCGAGCCCCGTCTGCCGCAACACGGCTTCAACAGCATGAATATTGTTGAGCGCCCGCTCCGAAATCGCTTCCAGCCTGTGCCTGTGTTCGTCGTCAACGTCGGTGAGCCGCGCTTCCAATGAGGAAATCCGGCTCCGCAACGAATCGTTTTCCGATGTCACGGAACTACGCTCGAGCATCACCGTCCTGAGATCCGAGCGAAGATGCGCAATGGTTTCGGAAAGATGATCCCTCTGGGCCACGGACTCCGCGAGCTCGTTATTCAGGCGCCAAAGACGGCCGTCCAGCTTTTCGCGTTCCGCCGCGATCTCGTTCTTCTCGGCTTCGAGGGTTTCGAGATGGGTCCGCAGGTTACTGATATGCGTCTCGAGGCCGTTATTCTTGCCGGTCATCCGGCGCAGCTCGCGGCCGAGGAGGCTGAACTGATCGTTAAGAGCTTTGCGCCCGGCATTGATCCGGTCGCGCTCCACCTGGGTGTACCGCAGCCGCGACTCGGTCGTTGTCAGGTTCGTGCGCAAGCCTTCGTTCTGATCGAAAAGCCGCTGAAGCTGGCCCTGCGTCTCTTTCAGGTCACGCGTGATGGCAACCACGGAAAGCTGATAATCCGAGACCTGGTCAAGCAATTGGCGGTAGGAATCCTGGCTGCGCTGGATAGCGACGTCTTTGCCCCGCAGCAAATCGTCCTGCATGTAAACGCCGACCGACGCGAAGCCGACCCAGCCTGCCGCCATCATCCACACCAGAACGATGCCGACCTGCAATCGGGTACTGAGCGAGAAATAGCGAATCCGTGAATCGGATCTTAGTATGACCTCGCGTTCGCGAAAAAAGTGATTAATCCAGGCTGTTATGCTGCTTGCAAGCGAAGAGCTTTGCGTTTCCATACGCTTGTAGCCTTGAATATTGTGTCCGACATCCCCTGAGAAGAGTACCTGCCAGACCGCCTCAAAGCAAGACGGGCGGCATTTTTGAGCGTCATTGGCTGCAACATGCGGACCCGCGCGGGCAATAACCATAAGTAACTCACGAATTTATGCCGACAGGGACCGTGATCGGAGTAAAATCCAGTCCATGGATCGGGCACAATGGGAAGCTGACCAGATACGCGGCGTCGCACTCGCCCTGCGGCACTGGTTCGAGGTTTCCGACACGGAAACGCGCATGCGGGAGCTGGGTATTCGCCCGGCCTCCGACCGCAAGTCATCGCACCCGGCGGACAAGCGTCTGCAGGCTTTCGCGCTTACTGCTTTACCGCCCCAGATCGTCCGCCTCAAACCGGAAGCACCAGTCACGACCCTGCATTTGCTGCAGGTTGTCTATGATGACGGGATGATGCGGGCCGACCCGTGGCGCTGGTGGTTCGCCTGGATCAGCATTGAAATGATTTCCCGGCTCGGCCCGGATCCGAGTGGCCGGCAGGTCAAGAATTTCATCCGCACCGACGACAGCCTGCAATCCGTCCGCCATACCGCGGCCCGCTGGCTCGCCAGCAATGAAGCCCGAATCGATTACGTAAATAACGAGTTCAAGACCTTGCTGCGGCAGGCACTCGCCGATCGGGAAACCGTCCCCGATCAGGACTCGCTGATCGACCGGCTCGGTCAACCTCTCGTGGTCTTCATCGAAGCGATGGCGGGGGAAGCCGGGCGGATCTCCGCCGGCATCACCGCGCAACTGGCCGAACGGGTCGAACGGATGTAGCAGAAGACCTGCCCGCGCCCCTGCATGGCGTAATTGCGCGACAGCAGGTCGTAATCTGGCTTTTCGTTTTGCCGTGCCTGGTGCTAGGCATATCCGGTCATTTCCTAACGATACGGCAAGGCAATCCGCTCATGGCCGAATATTCCGTCTTCAGTCTGATCCAGAATGCCCTCACCGGGCACAAAAACTGGCAGCGCGCCTGGCGCGACCCGGAGCCGAAGCCAAGCTACGACGTGGTCATCGTCGGCGGTGGCGGGCACGGGCTAGCAACCGCGTTCTACCTTGCGAAAGTACACGGCATCCGCAATGTCGCCGTGCTGGAAAAAGGCTGGCTCGGCGGCGGTAACACCGGACGCAACACCACCATCGTTCGTTCCAACTACATGCTCGACGACAATGCGCTGTTCTATGAGAAGTCGCTGAAGCTGTGGGAAAAGCTGAGCCATGAGCTGAACTTCAACGTCATGTTCAGCCAGCGCAGCGTCCTCAACCTGGCCCATTCGGACGGGCAGATGGACCGCTTCGCCCGGCGCGGAAACTCCATGCGGCTGAACGGCATCGACGCCGAACTGCTCGACCGGAAAGAGGTCAAGCGCATGATCCCGTATCTGAATTACTCCGACGAAGCGCGCTTTCCGATCTATGGCGGCCTGCTGCAGCCGCGCGGCGGCACCGCCCGGCATGACGCCGTGGCCTGGGGCCTCGCCCGTGGCGCCGACCGGCTGGGCGTGGACATCATCCAGAATTGCGAGGTCACCGGCTTCAAGCGCAACGGCAACCGGATCGAGGCTGTCGAGACATCGCGCGGCACCATCGGCTGCGGCAAGATCGGCTTCGCCGTCGCCGGGAACACTGGTTATCTCGCCTCCAAGCTCGGCATGAAGCTGCCAATCGAAAGCCACGTTTTGCAGGCCTTCGTCTCCGAGCCGCTGAAGCCGTTGATCGACCATGTGGTTACCTATGGCGCCGGGCACTTCTATCTCAGCCAGTCGGACAAGGGCGGCCTGGTCTTCGGCGGCGATCTCGACATGTATAATTCCTACGCACAGCGCGGGAACATGGAGACCATCGACCATGTCATGCGCGGCGGCATCGCCATGGTGCCGTCGCTCTCCCGGCTCCGGCTGCTGCGGCACTGGGGCGGGATCATGGACATGTCGATGGATGGCAGCCCGATCATCGGCAAATCGCCGATCGACAATCTCTATCTCAATTGCGGCTGGTGCTATGGCGGCTTCAAGGCGACGCCGGGCTCCGGCTGGGTCTTCGCCCACACCATCGCCGAGGACGAGCCGCATCCGCTGAATGCCGGGCTCCGGCTCGACCGCTTCGAGCGCGGCCATATTCTCGACGAAGAAGCGACCGGCCCCGTGCCGGGGCATCACTAGGAGGCGCCGGCCATGCTTTATATCGACTGCCCCTATTGCGGCAAACGCGCCCACGAGGAATTCACCTATATCGGCGACGCCACCAAGAAGCGCCCGGATGGCGCCGAGAAGAATGACCCGGCCTGGGTGGACTATGTCTATACGCGCGACAATCCGCGCGGCCCGCATCTGGAACTCTGGCACCACGGCCTCGGCTGCCGTGAAGTGGTGAAGGTGCTACGCAATATCCTGACGCACGAGATCCTCGGGTGCGGACGGCCTGCGGACGACATCCCCCTGCCCGAAGCGGAGACCAAGCCATGATTCGCGGTAAGGAACAGCAGCCCTTCCGGATGTCCGAAGGCGGCGAGATCGAACGCACCCGCCCGCTTAGCTTCAGCTTCGACGGCAAGTCCTACACCGGCTATGAAGGCGATACGCTGGCCTCCGCCCTGCTCGCCAACGGCGTCAAGCTGGTCGGCCGCAGCTTCAAATACCACCGCCCGCGCGGCATCTATTCGGCCGGGCCGGAAGAGCCGAATGCGCTGGTGAACCTGCGCACAGGCGGACGGCAGGAGCCGAACACGCGCGCCACCCAGATCGAGCTGTTCGCCGGGCTGGAAGCCAAAAGCCAGAACCGCTGGCCGTCCCTCGCCCTCGACGTCATGGGCGTGAACGATCTGGCCTCCCGCTTCCTGGTTGCCGGTTTCTACTACAAGACTTTCATGGGAATACCGGGCTGGCACTTCTATGAGCATTTCATCCGCAAGGCCGCCGGTATGGGCGAGGCCAAACATGTCAGCGATCCGGACATCTACGACAAGATGAATGGCCATGCCGACATCGTCGTGGTCGGTGCCGGCCCGGCCGGACTTGCCGCAGCCCTGACCGCAGGCCGGAGCGGCGCCCGTGTCTTCCTGATCGACGAGAACGACAAGCCGGGCGGCCGCCTGCGCAGCGAGCGGGAGACCATAGACGGCAAGCCCGCCATGGACTGGGCCGCGCAAACACTTGCCGAACTCGAGGAGATGGAAAACGTCACCCTCCTCCGCCGGGCAACCGCTTTCGGCTATTACGATGGCGATACCATCGCCGTGCTGGAGCGGATATCCGACCATCTCCCCGTCCCCGCACCCTTCCAGGTGCGTCAGCGCCGCTGGTTGATCCACGCCAAAAAAGTATTGCTGGCCACCGGTTCGACCGAGCGGCCGCTGGTATTCGACGGCAATGACCGGCCCGGCGTGATGCTGGCAGGTGCCGCCCGCACATACGCCAACCGCTTCGCCGTGCGACCCGGAAAGCACGCCGTCGTCTTCGCCAACAATGACGATGGATACCGCACCGCCCTCGACCTTGCGGATGCGGGCATCGAAGTGCGCGGCGTGATCGATCCGCGCAGCGGCGGACAAGGCCCGTTGAAAGAAGACGTCATCGCGCAGGGCATTGATGTCGTCAGCGGGGCTGTCGTCGTCCGCACCCATGGCTATCTCGGCCTTGCCGGTGTCGATATTGCCGATCTCGGCACCCTGCAATCCGGCGCCACCCCGGAAACCCGCTACATTCCGTGCGATCTTCTGGCGACCGGCGGCGGCTGGAGCCCGAACGTGCATCTCTACAGCCACCAGAGCGGCAAGCCGGTCTACGATCCGGCCATCGCCGCCTTCGTGCCGGGCACGTCCCGCATGAATGACCGCTCCATCGGTGCCGCGCGGGGCCGGTTCAGCCTCGGGGATTGCCTTGCCGACGGGTATGCGGCAGGTCAGGAGACCGCAGAGGCACTTGGTTTCACGACTGAAGCTGTGGCGGATATCCCTTCCACCGACGAGCAGGCAACCGGCCCGCTCAAGATCCTTTGGCAGGTTCCGGCATTGCCCGGCCGCAAGGGCCGCCGCTTTGTCGATCTGCAGGACGATGTCACGGCGGATGACGTCAAGCTGGCCCAGAGCGAAGGCTATGTCTCGGTCGAGCATCTGAAACGCTACACCACGCTCGGCATGGGCACGGATCAGGGCAAGACCTCGAACATCAACGGCCACGGTGTGCTTGCCGAAGCCCGCGGTCTCGACGTCTCCGAAGTCGGCACCACCACGTTCCGGCCGCCCTATACGCCGGTCGCCATCGGCGCCTTCGCCGGACGCGAGATCGGCCGCCACCAGAATCCGGTCCGGCGCACGCCGATGCATGACTGGCATCTCGCGCATGGTGCGCAAATGATGGAAGCCGGGCTCTGGATGCGGCCGCAATATTATCTTGGCAAGGATGAGCCCAATTCCCGTGAAGGAATGTTCAAGGCCATCGAGCGTGAGACACTGGCGGTGCGGAACGCCGCCGGGATTTCCGATGTTTCCACTCTGGGCAAGATCGATATTCAGGGACCGGACGCGGCGGAGCTGCTGAACCGGGTCTATATCAACGGCTGGAAGACTCTGGCCGTCGGCAAGGCGCGGTACGGTGTCATGCTGCGCGAGGACGGCGTCGCCCTCGATGACGGCACCACCTCGCGGATCGGCGAGAACCATTATTACATGACGACGACCACGGCCGAGGCCGGACCGGTCATGGAACATCTGGAACTGCATCTCCAGGTCCATTGGCCCGACCTCGACGTCAAGGTCGCGTCCGTCTCCGACGAATGGGCCGCCATGGCCATTGCCGGACCGAACAGCCGCGCCATCCTACAGGACCTGTTCCCGCAACTGGATCTCTCCAACGAGGGCTTCCCCTTCATGGGCGTGCGCGAAGCGAAACTCGGCGCCTTCCCGGCCCGGATTTTCCGCATCAGCTTCTCGGGAGAGCTGGCCTACGAGATCGCGGTGCCCGCCGGGTATGGCGAAGCCGCGTGGGAACGCTGCCTTGCCGTTGGCGAGTCACACGGCCTTGTGCCCTACGGCCTTGAGGCGCTGAACATCCTGCGCATCGAAAAAGGCCACGTGACCGTCGCCGAGATCGACGGCCGCGTCTCCGCCGCCGATCTTGGCTTCGGCAAGATGATGAGCTCGAAGAAGCGCTTTATCGGCGATGCCCTGTCGACCCGCGAAGGTATGGACGATCCGGGTCGCCCGACGCTGGTTGGCCTCACGCCGGTCGACGGCAAGACCAAGATCCGCGCCGGATCGATCCTGGTGGAAGATCCGAAAACGCCACCGCCGGTGCCGAAGCTCGGCCATGTTTCCTCCACCGCCCCGATCAGCCCGAATGTCGGACATCCAATTTCGCTCGGCTTGCTTAAGGACGGCCCGAACCGGATTGGCGACACCGTCTGGGCGGTCTTCCCCCTGAAAGGCGAAGCCGTCCAGGTGAAGGTAACCAGCCCGAATGTCTATGACGTGGAAGGAGCACGCCTCCATGGCTGACACCGTGATTCTCGCCCGCCGCTCGGCCCTCGCCGGAAGCCTGCAACCGGGCGACCATGGCGCCAACCGGTTCGACGGCCCGGGCATTCACCTGACTGAACGCGCCCCGTTTTCCGTCGTGCAGGTCGAAGCCCGTGCCGATGCGATCCCGGCACTGGCCGAGGCATTGGAAGCGGCCACCGGCACGGCGCCGTCCCTCACCCCGAACCAGAGCGCCGGAACAGGCAGGCCGCGTATCCTCGGCACCGGGACCGGCAGGTGGCTTGCCGTGGAGCCGGAACAGCGCGACCTCGCCGCGCATCTTCGTGGTGCTCTGCCGGACAGTATTGCGGTCACCGATCTCAGCCATGCACGCACGGTGCTTCGGTTGTCCGGACGGGATGCCCGGACGCTTTTGGCGAAAGGCTGTTCCATCGATATGCATCCGTCGGTGTTCCTGACCGATACAAGCCGGATGACCGGGCTGTTCCATGCGGCATGCCTGATCGATTGCCGCAGTGCGGAGCCCGTGTTCGATATCTATGTGCACCGTTCCTATGCCGTACACCTGTTCGAAAGTCTGCTCGACGGTGCGCTTGAATATGGCTGCCGCGTTTCCTGAACTTCCGGGAACATCACCAAACATTCTCCGTATCCGCCATGCCTCCCCGTGGTGAGCGGAACAACCATCGTTAAGAGAATCGCATGACCGGAATTCTGCTGCTCGGCTTCCTGATCGGAATGCAGCACGCCTTCGAGGCAGACCATGTCGCCGCCGTGTCCAGCATGGTCACCTCCGGCACGTCGGTGCGCCGCGCGGTGCACCATGGCCTCGCCTGGGGGCTGGGCCACTCGCTGATCCTCGGCGCCGTCACCGGACTGATGATCGGTTTCGGCCTCAGCGTTGACGAGAAATGGAGTGCCATCTTCGAGTTCGGTGTCGGCATCCTGCTCGTTGTTCTTGGCGCCCGTGTCTTGCTCCGCCTCTGGCGTGAAGGCGGCGCCTGGCGCGTCCACCGGCATTCCGATGGCAAGGCCCACATCCATTTCGTCACTGCGGAAAGTGAGCGGACGGAGCATGCACATCGCCACGGCCTGCCGCTCGGCACCATCTCCATCGGCATGGTGCACGGCCTTGCGGGCTCCGGCTCGATCCTGATGATGACGGCGGTCGGCCTCGACACCCCGTCCGATGCAATGCTTTACGTCCTGCTGTTCGGCATCGGCAGCATGATCGGCATGGGCATTCTCTCCGCCATCATCGCCCTGCCGCTGCACTGGACGGGTAAAAGCCTGAAGGCCGGAAATTTCGCCATTCAGGGCGTTATCGGGCTGATCGCCATCATGATCGGCATCACCATCGCGGCAGAGAATGCCAACGCCCTGATGTAGGATTTGCGGCTGGATCAGGCCGTACCGGCGCGGCTAGTCTCTTTCATCCACATTGGAGATGGGTGCCATGATCGATCAGATCCTCGTCATTCTCGGTATCACGCTGCTTGTCATGATCAGTCCCGGACCGGACATGGTGATCGTGATGCGCAACACCATTGTCGGCGGACGCGCGGGCGGGCTGCAATCCTCTCTCGGCGTGCTGGCAGGCAACATGGTGCACATCACCTATTGCGCCATCGGGATCGGCTGGCTGATTTCCGAAAGCATCCTCGCCTTCAACATCCTGAAATATGCCGGGGCCGCCTATCTGATCTATATCGGCGTGATGAGCTTCCGCGCCAAAGACATGGTACTCTCCGCGGAGACGAAAGCCGAACTGCAGAAGAACGCCGGCAAGAGCTGGTTCCTGCAGGGCTTCCTGAACAACATCCTCAACCCGAAGGGAACGCTGTTCTATCTCGGTGTCTTCACCATGGTGATCACCCCCGAGACCTCGACAGCGACGACCCTGCTGCTGGTCCTGATCATGATGTCTGTCAGCGCCCTGTTCTGGCTGTTTTTCGTTTTCACGCTCGACAGCACGATCGTCCGGAACGTACTTGAGCGCGGTCAGAAGATCGTCAACCGGGTGTTCGGCGGTCTGCTGATTTTCCTCGGCATCCGCGTCGCCTTCATGGAGCGCTAACCGAAATGAGCACAGACCTTGGCCACTATGGCGATCTCGCACGCTTTGCCGTCACGGACGATCTGAAGCAACGGTTTCACATTTCCGACGACTGGCATTTCGCCATCCCGAAACTTGTCGAGTGGCGGGACTGCGATGCCTTCGCCCATGTGAACCACACCGCCTACCTGACCTGGTACGAGAGTCTGCGGAATCTTTATTTCGAAACACTGGGCCACCCCCGGCATGCGATGGATGTGCCCGGCCCGGTGATGAAGCACCTGGAGACGGACTATCTGCGCGGCCTCGCCTATCACACGCCGGTCTGCGTCACTGGCCGCGTGGTTTCCATGCGCAATACCAGTCTGGTGATGACCTATGCCACCTGGGACGCCGACGGCTGCTGCAACAGCTCGACCCAGCTTTTCGTCATGGTGGTGAACCAGACCGGCGAGAAAGCGCCGATCCCCGCCGCCCTGCGTGCCGCGATCATCGCGCTCGACGACCCGGAAACAGCGTGAGGCCAGCAATGCCCGGTCAAACGATATCCTATGATTTCACCGGACGGACCCTGTTCCTGACCGGGGCCGGCGGCGGCATACCGGCGGCTATTGCCAGACTGTTCGCCGCCTCTGGCGCAAACCTGTTTCTGACCGACCTGCATGCGGGCAGCCTGACCGCGCTTGCGAGCGAGCTGCAGGACGTGACCTCCCTTGTCACTCACGCCCTTGATGTGTCCGACCCACAAGCGGTCACAGCCGCCGCTGAAGCCTGCCACGCCCGGTTCGGGCAGATCGATTATGTCGTCACAGGCGCCGGGCTCTATGAGGAAGGCACCGTGGACGGCATGGAAGATGACGTCTGGCGGCGGGGCATCGCCGTCAATCTCGATGGCGTTTTCCACACCGTGCGGGCAGCCCTGCCCCATATGCCGGATGGCGGCGCCGTGGTGAACATCGCCTCCATGGCGGGGCACCGGGGCAGTTTCGGCCATGCCCCCTATTCCGCGGCGAAAGGCGCTGTCCTTGCCCTCACCCGCTCTCTCGCCCAGGAAATGGCTGGCCGGAATATTCGCTGCAATGCCATCTCGCCGGGCCTGATCGACACGCCGATGGTACGCGGGCTTATGCAGGAGCGCGGTGGCGACATGCTGAAAATGACCCCGCTCGGAAGGCTCGGCACTCCGGAAGACGTGGCCGGGGTCGCCGCCTTCCTGTGCAGTGACGGTGCCGCCTTCCTGACGGCAGAGACCATTCATGTGAATGGCGGCCTTTACATCGCATCCTGAGTGCACTGCACATAACAAGTGTTTGAGATCACCGTCTCCAGCGACTACGCTGCATTTCAAGGGACCATTTTGGCCCCTGAAAATAAACCAATAAACAACGTCATGAGGCTTCACATGAATGCAATGGCAAAGGGTTTTGCGCTTGCGGCACTGGCCGCATCCGTCGCAATGCCCCTCTCATACGTGCCGTCCTATGCGGATACGCCGGCTGATACGCTCGTCGTCGCCAACCGTATCGACGATATCGTTTCGCTCGATCCGGCCGAAATCTTCGAATTCGCCGGCGGTGATCTTGCGAACAACGTCTACGACACGCTGATCACCTTCGACGCAGCCGATCTCTCCAAGGGTTATGTTCCCGGCCTCGCCGAGAGCTGGACCGTAAGCGAGGACGGCAAGACCTTCACCTTCAAGATGCGTCCTGGCGTGAAGTTCCATTCCGGCAATCCGGTCACCGCACAGGATGCCGCCTTCTCCCTGCATCGCGCGGTCATCCTGAACAAGACGCCGTCCTTCATCCTGACCCAGTTCGGCTTCACCGCCGACAATGTGAAGGACAAGATCAAGGCGACCGACGACATGACCCTGGTCATGGAAACGGACAAGAAATACGCCACCTCCTTCGTCCTGAACTGTCTCAGCGCCACCATCGGCAGCATCGTCGACATGAAACTGGCGATGGAACATGAAGCCGACGGCGACATGGGCTACGAGTGGATGAAGACTCACTCCGCCGGTTCCGGCGCCTACTCGCTGCGCGGCTGGAAGCCGAACGAGAACTATGTTCTCGATGCCAACCCGGATTACTGGGGCGGAGCGCCTGCCATGAAGCGTGTCTTCATGCGTCACATTCAGGAATCCGCCACCCAGCGTCTGCTGCTTGAAAAAGGCGACATCGACGTTGCCCGCAACCTCTCCCCCGACGATATCGCCGGCATCGCCGGTAATGACGGCGTTAAGATGGAAGAGGATCTGCGCGGCCGCATCATGTACTTCTCCCTGAACCAGGACGTGCCGGTTCTGGCCAAGCCGAAGGTGCAGGAAGCCTTCCGCTATCTGGTCGATTATGAAGGCATGGCGAACAGCTTCCTGCGCGGTCAGTACACCGTGCATCAGGCTTTCCTGCCGCTGACCTATCTTGGCGAGCTGAAAGACAAGCCCTACAAGCTCGACGTCGAAAAGGCGAAAGCCCTTCTCGCCGAAGCGGGTGAAGCGGACGGTTTCGACGTGAAGATCTTCGTTCGGAACGCCCAGGAGCGCCTGGAGATCGGTCAGTCCCTGCAGAACAACTTCGCCAAGGCAGGCATCAAGGCAACCCTTGAAGTCGGCACCGGCAAGCAGACCCTTGGCGCTTATCGCGCCCGCAAGCACGAGATCTATCTCGGTGCCTGGGGCCCGGATTATCCGGATCCGCACACCAATGCCGACACCTTCGCGCATAACCCGGACAACGCGTTCGAAGCAAAGAATACCGGCAAGCTGGCCTGGCGGAACGCCTGGGACATCCCGGAGATGACCAAGGAAACCGAAGCCGCCGTCGAGGAAAGCGATCGTGACACCCGGGCAGAGATGTACCGCAAGATCCAGACGGACCATCAGAAGTCCAGCCCGTTCATCGTCATGCTGCAGAAAATCGAGCAGACCGGCTTGCGCAAGAATGTCACCGGTTTCTATACCGGCAGCGCCGTGAGCAATGTCTCGTACGATACGGTCAAGAAGTAACCTTCGGGGATAAAGCTGCCGTATGGCACTAAACACATCACTTGCGACAGGGAGAGGAGCAGTGCTCCTCTCCCCGCGTATTTTGCGGTCCGTCCTCAGTACGGCCGCAACCGTTGCCGTCACTTTTGTCGGCCTGCTTTTCGTCACCTTCATCATCGGCCGGGTCATGCCTATCGACCCCGCGCTGTCCGTTGTCGGCGACAAGGCAAGCGAGGAGATCTATCAGGCCGCCCGCGTTGCGATGGGCCTGGATCAACCGCTCTATATCCAGTTTTTCTATTACATCCGGGACGTCTTCCAGGGTGATCTCGGCACCTCCTTGCTGACCGCCAGACCGGTCGCGGAGGATATTGCCCGGGTGTTCCCGGCAACCCTGGAGCTGGCGACCATCGCCACCATCTTCGGCATCCTCTTCGGCGTCCCCATGGGCGTGATCGCCGCGGTCAACAAGGGTCGCTGGCCGGACCAGATCGTCCGTCTGCTGGGCCTCTTCGGCTATTCCATGCCGGTCTTCTGGCTCGGCCTGATCGGCCTGCTGATCTTCTATGGCGTGCTTGGCTGGGTCGGCGGGCCGGGCCGGCTCGACATCTTCTTCGAGGATGTGGTGCCAAGGATCACCGGCGTTATCCTGATCGACAGTCTGATCGCCGGGGATTTCGAGATTTTCGGCAATGCCTTCTCGCACATCATCCTGCCCGCCTCCGTGCTCGGCTACTACTCGATCGCCTATATCAGCCGCATGACCCGCAGTTTCATGCTGGAACAGTTGAGCCAGGAATACATCACCACCGCTCGCGTGAAGGGCATCTCGGAATTCCAGGTGATCTGGCGCCATGCCCTCGGCAATGTGCTGGTGCCGTTGATCACCGTGATCGCGCTTTCCTACGCCCAGTTGCTTGAAGGATCGGTGCTGACCGAAACCGTCTTCGCCTGGCCCGGCCTCGGCTTTTACATCACCACAGGCCTGCTCTCGGCTGACATGAATGCCGTCCTTGGCGGAACCATTGTCGTCGGCGGTGTCTTTGTCGGCCTCAATCTGCTCTCCGACCTGCTCTACCGGCTTGTCGATCCGCGCGCCCGATAGCAGGACACAGAAATCATGACAGCAGACACACTCACTTCCGCGAAACCCGGCCTCCGCGCCTGGCTGACCACGGACACGCCCGCGTCACGTAGACATGCACGCATGGTGCAAGCCTATCTCGGCTGGCTTTCACTCTCCCGTAACCCGCTTGCCCTGTTCGGCCTCGGTATTCTGGTAACGCTGATCGTTCTTTCCGCTCTGGCGCCATGGATCGCCCCGCACGATCCATATACCCAGGAGTTGGCGAACCGCCTGCAGCCACCGGGCTCCCCCGGCCATCTGCTCGGCACGGACGAGCTGGGGCGCGATATCCTGAGCCGGCTGATCCATGGCGCCAGCATCACGCTCTATATCGTCACCCTGGTGGCGGTCACCGCGCCCGTTGTCGGCCTCGTGATCGGCACGCTCGCCGGATATGTGGGCGGCTGGACGGATACCGCTCTGATGCGGCTGACCGATATCTTTCTCGCTTTCCCACGGCTTGTGCTGGCGCTGGCTTTCGTCGCCGCGCTCGGCCCGGGTATCGAGAATGCGGTGCTGGCCATCGCCATCACTTCCTGGCCGCCTTATGCACGCCTTGCCAGGGCGGAAACGCTGACCGTGCGGCATCAGGACTATATCAGCGCCATCCGGCTACAGGGCGCGTCGCCCGTCCGCATCATCGCCGGACATGTGATGCCGCTCTGCCTCTCGTCGGTGATCGTCCGGGTCACCCTCGACATGGCGGGCATCATCCTGACCGCCGCCGGTCTCGGCTTCCTTGGCCTCGGCGCACAACCGCCCATTCCGGAATGGGGCGCGATGATTTCCTCCGGCCGGAAATTCCTTCTGGATCAGTGGTGGGTCGCCACCATGCCCGGCCTCGCCATCTTCATTGTCAGCCTCGGCTTCAACCTGCTCGGCGACGGGCTGCGCGATATTCTCGATCCCCGGAGCGGCCAATGACCGGGACGAACGGCGGCAAGAACGGCGCCCTGCTGACCGTCGAGGATCTCTCGGTCCGCTTCCACACCCGCACCGGCATTGTCGATGCCGTGCGCAATATCAGCTTCTCCGTCGGCCGGGAAAAAGTCGGCATCGTCGGCGAATCCGGTTCGGGCAAAACCATGACCGGCCGTTCCGTCCTGCGCCTGATCCGGCCGCCGGGGGAAATCACCGCCAAGCGCATGGAATTCGATGGCCAGGATCTGCTCAAACTCAGCGAGAAGCAGATGCGGGATATCCGGGGCGACCGGATTTCCATGGTCATGCAGGATCCGAAATATTCCCTTAACCCGGTGATGACCATCGGTGAGCAGATCGCCGAAGCCTACCGCGTGCATACAGGCGCCTCTTCCCGGGAGGCAAAGGCACGCACGATCGAAATGCTGGGGGCTGTGAAGATCCGCGATCCGGAGCGGGTGCTCTCGCTCTACCCGCATGAAGTCTCGGGCGGCATGGGCCAGCGCATCATGATCGCCATGATGCTGATCCCCGATCCAGATCTGATGATCGCGGACGAGCCCACCTCGGCACTCGACGTCACCGTGCAGATGCAGGTGCTGGCGATCATCGACGATCTCGTTACCCAGCGCGGCATGGGACTGATGTTCGTCTCGCACGATCTCAACCTTGTCGCCTCTTTCTGCGATCGGGTGATCATCATGTATGCCGGGCAGATCGTGGAAACCTGCAAGGCGAGCGAACTGGACCAGGCGAAACACCCCTATACCCGCGGCCTGCTTAATTCACTGCCGCGTCTCGACCGCGAGCCCGGCCCGCTGCCGGTGCTGGAACGCCAGGAAAGCTGGAAGACGGAGCCCGGTGTCGATGCCTATTTCAAGTGAGGCCATTAAGATGCCGCTGATTTCCGTATCCGATCTCGATGTCCGCTTCGGCTCCGACGACGAAATCGTGCATGCCGTGCGCGGCGTATCCTTCAACGTGGCAGAGGGGGAGACCTTCGGTCTGGTCGGCGAGTCCGGCTCCGGCAAGTCCACCGTCCTGCGCGCCATGAGCGGTCTCAATGCGGACTGGACGGGCACCATCGAGATCGGCGGTACCCAGCTTGGCCGGGTACGCGGCAAACCGTTCTACAAACGCGTCCAGATGGTGTTTCAGGACCCTTACGGCTCGCTGCACCCGCGCCATACCGTCGACCGCATCCTGAGCGAGCCCTGCCAGATCCACGGCATGAGCGATATAGAAGGCCGGGTCCGTGATGTGCTTGTCGCGGCCGGCCTCGGCCCAACCTTCCGGTTCCGCTATCCGCATCAGCTTTCCGGCGGGCAGCGTCAGCGCGTCGCCATCGCCCGGGCGCTTATCCTGGAGCCGGAAATCCTGCTGCTGGATGAGCCGACATCCGCGCTCGACGTATCGGTGCAGGCGGAAATCCTGAACCTGCTGCAACGTCTCAAGCAGGAACGCGGCCTGACCTTTGTCCTGGTCAGCCACGATCTTTCGGTGATCGCCCATATGTGCGACCGGCTCGCGGTGATGAATGCGGGGCGCATCGTCGAGGAATTGACAGTCGCCCAGCTCCGCGCGTCGGAGCCGAGTGAGGCCTATACGCGCCAGCTTCTCAAGGCCAGTCTCGGATACGACCGCAGCGCAGCAGCCGACATGGAATCGTTCGATTGAACATTCCGTTCACCATCTATTCATATTTCCCCGGATAGCATCCCGCCATGGAACGATATGGCGCGACCGAAATTCCGGTTCCGGGAACATCAGGAACGCTTTTTCTCGGCCCTATTCCGGGGGATGAGGAAACACTGGACCGGATTGCCAGCTCCGGGATCGATGCCGTTCTGACACTGGCAACGGCAGAAGAACTGGTCGAACTCGGCGTGCCCGGCATACGGGACATCCTCCTCCGGCATTCTGTCAGCTGGACGCATTTTCCGATCAGGGATTTCGATATTCCGTCGGACGCCGACACCAAAGCCTGGTCCTCGCTGGAAACCATCCTGTCCGAACGTCTGAAAACCGGCGGCGCCATCCTGATTCATTGCCGGGCCGGTTTCGGCCGCAGCGGCATGATCGCCGCGCGCCTGCTTATGGCCTGCGGGTCAACACCGGACGATGCGATCAGGATCGTGCGCAATTCCCGTCCGGGAACGATCGAAACGCCGGCGCAACTGGACTGGGCCAGGAACGCCGACGCAAACGACTAGACTAGAAGATCACAGGCAACACGCTTACAGAGCGGCGATGGCCATGATTTCGACAGTGTATTTCGGGCTGGCGAGCTTCGGAGACTCGACGCAGGCACGGCACGGGGTCGAACCCGCAACCACCCAGCCGTCCCAGACAGCATTCATCTCGGCGAAATCATCCATCGAGTTCAACCAGATCGTGGCCGTCAGAAGCTTCGACTTGTCGGTGCCGGCCTCGGCAAGCAGGGCATCCAGGTTCGCCAGGATATCCTTGGTCTGATCGGCAACACTGGCACCCGGTGCGTTCTGGGCGACCTGGCCTGCCGTATAGACCGTGTTGCCGTGGACCACGACCTGACTCATCCGCTCGCCCGTGCGATAGCGCTTGATATCCATAACCTGTTCGCTCCAATGCGTTGAAAGAGGCGGCAGCATAAGCGGGCGCGGCTACATCCGCATAGCCTCTTCCGCCGATCTCACCCATGCCGCAGCGGGAACAGCCGGCGCCGCGCGGATATCACACTCAGGCATTGCAAAGCAGGGCATGGCTCGGCTTAATCGCGCACTCAAGAATGGGCCGGAACGCCCGCATCGAATTGGGATGACGCTTGGGTATGGATGCAGGAATGCGCAGCGCGGTGGCTGAATGGCTACAGCCGGAAACGGGTGCCGGAAAAATCGAGATCACCGGAGCAAAACTGCTTTCCGGCGGCGCCATACAGGAAAACTGGCTACTGGATCTGACGATCCAGGGCGGACGGCTTGACGGGCTGGAACATGCCGTGCTCCGCACGGACGCAGCCTCCGGGGTGGATGAAAGCCACGGCCGGGTGGAAGAATTCCGGCTGCTCTCCGCCGGGTTCGATGCCGGTATGACCGTGCCCGAACCGTTCGCGCTTGAGCCGACAGGCTCGATCACCGGCAAACCCTTCTATGTCATGCGCAAGGCGGACGGCACGGCCAATCCCCGCATGCTCACCCGAGATACCGCCCTTGACCCGCACCGCACCGGCCTTGCCCGGCAGATCGGCCGGGAGATGGCGCGGCTGCACCGTATCCGCCCGCCCCGCCCCGATCTGGATTTCCTCGGCGATGCTCCGGCCAACCCGGCCGCCCAGCGAATCTCCGAGCTCCACGGCTTTCTCGATAGCCTCCCGAAAGCCTATCCGGCCCTGGAATGGGGACTGCGCTGGCTGGAGCTGAATCGCCCGGCGCCAAACCCGGCCGCGCTCTGCCACCGGGACTTCCGGACCGGGAACTACATGGTCGCGGACGGCAAACTGACCGGCGTGCTGGACTGGGAATTCGCCGGGTGGAGCGATCCTCTGGAAGATGTCGGCTGGTTCTGCGCCCGCTGCTGGCGCTTCGGCGCGGACGAGCGCGAGGCGGGCGGTGTTGGCAGCCGGAGAGATCTTTACGCCGGATACGAGGAAGAAGCCGGAGCAGCCCTCGACTGGTCGCTTGTTCCCTATTGGGAAGTGCTGGCCACCGTGCGCTGGGGCGCCATCGCCCTGCTTCAGGGGGAGCGGCATAATTCCGGGGCCGAACGCTCGATCGAGCTCGCCCTTACCGGCCGCAAGGCCGCCGAAATGGAACTCGATATTCTGCAGCAGATCGCTGAAATCGAAAGGATCCGCGCCAATGTTTGAAGCACCCGGCAGAAAGGCCCTGATCGAAACAGCCCTGGCCGCCTTCCAGGACGACATTCTGCCCGCTCTCGACGGAGACAAGAAATATCTCGGCCTGATGATCGCCAGCGCGCTTGCCACGGCGTCCCGTGAGTTGGACGCAGATGCCGGTCGCGATGGTATCCAGCGCATTCTCGACGGATTTGCCGGGCTCTATGGTGAGGACAATGTCGAGCGAGCGGGACATGATGCCGAAACCAAGCTCGACACCCTGTCACGCGACCTGACCCGTGAGCTGCGCGAAGGCCTCTACGACCCCTCCCTCACCGGCCCGGTCCACACGCTTCTGACCGTCCTTGCCGAGGAAAAACTGAAGCTTTCCAACCCGAAATTTCTGGCCGCGCGCGAGTATTCGCAACCAACGCCCAACTGATGCAAAAATCCCAGACAATTCCGGATAAATTACTGCATCAATAAAGTGATCTACTATTTTGTTATGACTTGCGGTTCCGTAAACCGCCGCAGGTTTTCCGCGCGATCCATTCAGTGAAACTGATGCAGCGCAGACACACCAAAGAGCGGCCGGAAGCCAAATCCGTGCGGAAATGGCACAGCCTCTGCGTCAGGGAAGCACCCGGTTGAGGTAGCCTTCATTATCGGGTTCGGCGGCTTCATACGCCGCATCGAACAAAGGGCTGCCGAGGACGAAATCCGCACTCGCCTGATTGCAGGCAAGCACGACATTGTAGAGCGTGCAGAGTCGCAGTAGCGCCTTCACATCCACATCGTGCGGCATGGATGTCATCGGATCCGTGAAGAAGAGCAGGATATCGAGCCCGCCCTCCGCGATCAACGCCCCCATCTGCTGATCGCCACCGAGCGGACCGCTTTTCAGGCACTGAACCGCAAGCCCGGTATCCTCGGCGATGACTTTTCCCGTCGTCCCGGTGGCATAGAGATCATGCCCGGCGAACCGGTCCCTGTGAGCATGCACGAACGCCCTGAGCGCCGGTTTGCGGGCATCGTGGGCGATCAGCCCTATGCGCTTGCGTTCCTTCATCCGATACGGTCCCCGCTTTCAGGCGATAGTTTCCAAAAGGGCGCTACACTGTCCCGTAAGCCATCGTTAAGCTGCAAGAAAATACCAATCAAAAACAACTTTATGGGACGGGAGGACATGTCCGATATCACCCTGGCCGATCTGCGCAAGCTGACGGAGTGGGATACCCCCACAATCTGCAACGGCCTCGAGGTCGTCACACCTGAGCGCCGGACCATCGGCTTCACCACCATGCCACTGGTCGCGCTCGATCCATCCCTGCCCCCGATCTGCGGCTATGCCCGCACCGCCACGATGCGCGCCGTCACGCCGCCTCAGGGCGATGCCAAAGCCACCCGCGCCGCCTATTACACCTATGTCGCGGACGGCGCGCTGCCCCGCATCGTGGTGTTACAGGATCTCGACCCGGAGCCCGGTTTCGGTGCTTTCTGGGGTGAGGTGAACACCAACATCCACAAGGGTCTCGGCTGTCTGGGCTGCGTCACCAACGGATCTTTCCGCGATGTCGATGCCTCGGCGCCCGGTTTCCAGATCCTCGGCGGCAAGGTCGGCCCGAGCCATGGCTGGGTTCATCCCGTCGATTTCGGCGTGCCGGTGAATGTCGGCGGCATGGCGGTCAATCACGACGATATCATCCATGCGGACCGGCATGGTGCCGTGGTGGTGCCGGCCGAAGCAGTGAAAAAACTGCCCGAAGCCATCGCCCTGCTGGAGCGGAAAGAGAAGGTCATTCTCGATGCCGCCAAGTCGCCGGATTTCGACATCGACAAGCTGAAGGCCGCAATGGCCGGTTCCGCCGAAATCCACTGATCCGCCAGCCTGAGATCCCAGCCTGAGAGACCCAAAGATGAACAAGTTTCATGTGCTGGTCGTCGACAAGCTCAACGACGCCGGCCAATCCCAGTTCGACGCCCGTGACGACGTCAAGACCACCGTGCTGCAGTTCCCGACCGAGGAAGAGCTGATCGCTCATGCCCATGACATTGACGCCATCGCGGTTCAGACCACCAAGATCCCGCGCGCGGTGATCGAGGCGGCTCCGAACCTCAAGGTCGTCTCCCGTCATGGCGTCGGCTACGATTCCGTCGATGTTGCCGCTCTCACCGAACGCGGTATTCCGCTCTGCGTTGCAGCCACGTCGAATGCCGTGTCCGTGGCCGAACACACGATGTATTTCATCCTGTCCCTGGCGAAGAAAAGCGTCGAGTTCGACCACGCCACACGGAACGACAATTTCTGGATCAAGCGCCAGATGGGCGCCCAGGACATTGCCGACAAGTCCGTGCTGCTGGTCGGTTTCGGCCGGATCGGCACCCGCGTCGCAAAGCGGGCACTGGCCTTCGACATGAAAGTGTCGGTCATCGATCCTTTCGTCGATGACGCGGTGATCAAGGCGGCGGGTTGCACGCCTGTCCACGATCTGGCGGCGGTTCTGCCGCAGATGGATTTCGTCTCCCTGCACTGCCCGAAGAGCCCGGAAACGGTGAATCTGATGGGCAAGGCACAGTTCGCTGCGATGAAGCCGACCGCACATGTGATCAACACCGCGCGCGGCGGCATGGTGGACGAGGATGCGCTGTATGACGCACTGACCTCCGGCGCCATCGCCGGGGCCGGCATCGACGTCTTCGCCAGCGAGCCGCCGAAGCCGGAGCATCCCCTGTTCCAGCTCGACAACATCATCGTCAGCCCGCACAGCGCCGGCGTGACCGAACAATCGATCCTGCGGATGGCAAGCCAGACGGCAGAGAACGTTCTCAACGTGCTCGACGGCAAGCCGAACCCGGACACCGTCATCAACAAAGAAGTGCTCTAGGGAGGGCAGGCCATGAAAACACGATTGAGAGATTGCCTGAAAGACGGCCGCGGCGCGATCAACGGCTGGCTATCCGTTCCGAACACCTTCACTGCCGAAATCTTCGCGATGCAGGATTTCGACTCCATCACCATCGATCTGCAGCACGGTCTGGTCGACTACCAGGCCGCACTCACCATGCTGCAGGCGATGAGCGCGTCGGACGCGACACCGGTCGTTCGCCCGCCGTGGCTGGAGCCTGGCATCATCATGAAGCTGCTGGATGCCGGCGCCCTCGGCATCATCTGCCCGATGGTAAACAACCGTGCGGATGCGGAAGCGCTCGTCGGCGCCTGCAATTACGTGCCCGACGGATACCGTTCCTCCGGCCCGACCCGCGCTGGAATGGTCTATGGCGCCGATTATCACAACCAGTCCAACAAGACGATCGTCACCCTGGCGATGATCGAGACCGAGGAAGCACTGGCGAATGTTGCCGAGATCGCGGCGACACCCGGCCTGACCGGCCTCTATATCGGCCCGAGCGATCTTTCCATCTCGCTTGGCCACAAGCCGGGACTGGACCGCGCCGAGCCGGAAATGCTGGAAGCCATCGACAAGATCCTCGCTGCCGCCAAGGCCGCGGGCATCAAGGCGGGCATCCACTGCCTTGAGAACAGCTATGCCAAGAACATGCTGGCCAAGGGCTTCGATCTGGTGACGCTGGCCAACGACGTGCGCCTCCTCTCCTCCGCGATCAATGCGGCGGTAAGCGACATGCGCGCCTGATGATGGGCGCGCCAAATGAAGTTCGGGTCGCCCCCGATGTGATGATCCGGCTGGTGCGCGCGATGTTCGCGCGCGCCGGCTGCTCCGAAACGGAGGCCGCCTGCATCGCGGAGCGGCTGACCGGGGCCAATCTCCGGGGACATGACAGCCACGGCGTGATCCGGGTGCCGCGCTATCTCGAATGGGCCGAGAGCGGGCGGCAGAAGATCGGCCAGACGGTCGAAACCGTCATGGAAAACGATGTCATGGCGATCCTCGACGGGAATTACGGCTTCGGGCAGACCATTGGCGAGCAGACCGTCGACATTGGCCTGAAGAAGGTAAAGCAACACGGCCTCGCCCTGACAGCGCTGCGCAATTCGGGCCATCTCGGCCGGATCGGCGACTGGGCGGAGCGGGCAGCGGAAGCCGGTGTCGCCTCCCTGCATATGGTCAATGTCCGGGGCTCCCTGCTTGTCGCCCCGTTCGGCGCACGGGAACGGCGCATGGGCACCTCGCCCTTCTGCATCGGCATTCCCGTCGAGGGACAGGACCCGGTGGTGCATGACTTCGCCACCTCCACGGTCGCCGAGGGCAAGGCCCTGGTTGCTCTCAGGGGCGGCAAGGCATTGCCCGAAGGCGCGCTGATCGACGCGGACGGCGCCCTGACAAGTGATCCCTGGCCGCTCTACGGCGATGTGCCTGAAGGCAAGGCACCGATGCCCTATGAAGGCCCCGGCGCGCTCACCGCTTTCGGCGGCCACAAAGGCTCGGGCCTCAATTTCATGATGGAGATGATGGCCGGTGCCCTCACCGGCTCCGGCTGTGCAGGCGGGCCGGGTGAGCCGGAACGGCGGCGGTTCTGCAACGGCATGCTGTCGATCTATATCGATACCGAGAAGTTCGACGGTCAGGACAGCATGGCCGAGGAGATCAAATCCTATATCGCCTTCGTCAAAAGCGCCCGTACGGCCGATGGCCACAGTGAAGTGCTGGTGCCCGGCGAGAATGAACGGCGGGTGATGGCTGAACGGCAAGCGGCGGGCCTGCCGCTCGCGGCTGCAGCCTGGTCTGATATTCTCGGCTCCGCCCGGAATCTCGGTTTCACGGAAGCAGAGCTGAACGCGCTCACTGCTGCCTGAGCCCACCTAGAACCGTCATCCCTGCGCACACAGGGAGCCAGGGATGACGGGGGTCGTTCTATGATCAACAGGCCCCGGCTCTGCGGCCGGGATAACGAATATGTCAGCTTTCCCGCTATCCCCTGGGGAGTTCCCGCTCATGACCGAACAAGCCCGCATCCCCGCCTTCTGTACCCAGTGCCGCTCGCGCTGCGGCTGTGTGGCCACAGTCGAGGATGGAAAGCTGCTCGGCATCGACCCGCTGCCGGACCATCCGAGCGGCGCCAAGCTCTGTCCCAAGGGCAAGGCCGCGCCCGAGCTGGTCTACCACCCGGACCGGCTGACCCGGCCACTGCGGCGCACCTCCCCCAAGGGCGCGAAGGTGCCGACCTGGGAGTCGGTTTCCTGGGAGGACGCGCTGGACGAGATCGCCAGCCATATGGGCCGCATCCGGGACGAGCACGGCCCCGAGCAGGTTGCCTTCTCCGTCACCACGCCGAGCGGCACGCACATCTCCGACAGCATCTCGTGGATCGAGCGGTTCATCCGTGCCTATGGCAGCCCGAACACCATCTACGGGACGGAAATCTGCAACTGGCACAAGGACGTGGCCTCCCGCTTCACCTACGGCACCGATATCGGCACACCAGATTTCGCCCATACGGATTGCGTGCTGCTCTGGGGTCATAATCCGGCCGCGACCTGGCTCGCCCGCTCGACCGAAATCCAGAAGGCCATCCGCAAGGGCGCGAAACTGGTCGTCATCGACCCGCGCCCGACGCTCTTTGCCCGACGCGCCGATTGCTGGCTGCGCGTCCGCCCCGGGACGGACCAGGCCGTGGCGCTGGGATTGCTCCATCTGATGCTGGAAAGCGGCCGGTTCGATCAGGCCTTTGCCCGCACATGGACCAACGCCGCCTTTCTGCTGCATCCCGAAACGAGCCGCCTGCTGCGGGAAAGCGATCTGGCACCTGAAGGAAACCCGGATATCCTGCTCGCAGCCCCCTCGGCGGGTGGCACTCCCCTGCGTTACGATGCGAAAGAAGGCCGCTGGCTGGATACACCGGAAGATGCTGCACTGTTCGGCTCACACACCATAGAGGCCAGCACTGGCGCCTTGCACTGCCGGACCGCCCTGCAGGCCCTTGCGGACGCTGCCGCAGACTATCCGCCGGAACGTGTCGCAGAGATTGCGGGTATCAGCGAAGAAAATCTGCACAATGCCGCCGGCATCCTCTTCGAAAGCCCGTCTCTGGCCTATTACGCCTGGAACGGCGTCGGACAAAGCCTGACCGCGACGCAGACGGACCGGGCGATCTCCACCCTCTACGGGCTGACCGGGCATTATGGCAAGAAGGGCGGGAATGTTCCGGGCGGTGCCGCCAAATTCAACGACATCGCCGGGCATGATCTCCTGAGCAACAGCCAGAAGGCCAAGGCGCTCGGCCTCACGGAACGCCCCCTCGGCCCCGGCAGACAGGGCTGGGTGACCGCACGGGACGTCTACCGCGCCATTACCGACGGTGCGCCCTACCCCGTCCGCATGCTGTTCTCCTTCGGCGGCAATCCGCTCGCCTCCCAGCCGGACACGGCCCAAGCGAAGGAGGCCTTCGGCAAGCTCGACTTCCACGTCCATACGGACTTCTTCCTGAACGAAAGCGCCAAGCATGCGGATATTGTGCTGCCGGTCGCAACGTCATGGGAACGTGAAGGGCTGCGCAACGGCTTCGACGCCAGCCTGGAAGGCATGCGCAAAGTCCAGCTCCGCCCGGCCGTGATAGCACCGGTCGGCGAGACGAAGAGCGATACAGATATCGTGCTGGAACTGTCCCGCAGGCTCGGTCTCTCGGACGTCATGTTCGATTGCAACGCGGACAAGGGCCACGCCCACATCCTGGCCCCCTCGGGAGTTGGACTGAATACCCTCAGAGCCTCGCCAGAGGGTGTCACGCTGGATGCAGAGGTCGCAACCGAGGCGCACCTCGCAGGTGGCTTCCCGACCCCGTCCAGGCGGCTGGAGGTCTATTCGGAGCAGATGCTGGAGCATGGCTATGCTCCGGTGCCAAGCCTCGATATGACTGACCTGCCGAAAGAGGAGGACAGTCTGTTCCCCCTCCGCCTCGGATCAGCCAAGACCGTTGTCTATTGCCACAGCCAGCACCGCAACATTCCCTCGCTGCGAAAGCTGCAACCGGACCCAATCCTGGAGATGACACCCGCCACAGCGGAAGCACGCGGGATCGCCGATCATGACTGGGTCGAGATCAGCACGAAGGCCGGGACATTCATTGCCCGCGCGAAACTCGGCAAGGACCTCGCCCCCGGCGCCGTCTTCGCCCAGCATGGCTGGGCCGTGAGCGACAGCACGGATACGCCGAACACCGGCGGAGATGCGCACGCGGCCAACATGAACACCGCCATTCCGACTGAACAATGCGACCCGGTCAGCGGCTCCATCCCGCTGCGCTGCTCATGGTGCGAGGTCCGGAAGGTTTGATTTTAATCGTATCCCGGCCAGCGAGCCGGGACCTAGGCGATCACAGAATACTACCCGCCATCCCTGGATCCCGTTTTTTCAACGGGATGACGCATGTGGGGGAGAGTGTGGCTCTAAGCTTCACTCGCCCCGATAGCGCTCTTCCTGCTCATAATACCAGTCGAACCCCACCGTCTCGTACAGCTCGTCGAAACTCAGAAGCCGGTCCGGGCCCGGGTGATTGCCCTGAGCCATCAGGGCGAGCGCGTCACGCATGGCCCGGATCGAGACATTCAGCAGGGTGACGCCGAACAGCAGGCAGTCATAGCCGATCGCCTCCGCCTCCTTGGGGCTAAGCAGCGGGCGGCCTTCGCGTTCGAGTTGGGCCAACAGCTTCGGCGCCTGCACCCGGCTGCACAGCGCCTCCATCTCGCCCCGGCTCTGCGGTCCTTCGAAATAGACGATATCGGCGCCCCGATCGGCGAAGGCCTCGCAGCGCCAGAGCGCTTCCTCCAGTCCTTCGGCAACACGGCTGTCCGTGCGGGCCAGTATCAGCACGTCGCCGCCCTCCGCGCGGATCTCGTCCCGCATGTCGAGCGCGGCCTGCAACCGGGTCAATGCTTCGCCCCGCGGTACCACCTCGACGCCCTTGGCGAATCCGCACCGTTTCGGAAAAACCTGATCTTCCAGCATGATGCAGGCGATTCCCGCATCGGCGAACCCCTTCACCGTGCGCCGGACATTGACCGGATTGCCGAATCCGGTATCCGCGTCCCCGATCAACGGGATGGAGACGGCCCCCGCAATGTCCCGGGCCTGATCGAGGATTTCCTTATAGGAAAGCAGGCCCGCATCCGGCAGGCCGATCTGCGTCGCGCTGACCGCGTAGCCGCTGACATAGGCCGCATCGAAACCGGCCTGCTCCACCAGTTTCGCGCTCATCGCGTCATAGCAGCCGGGAATCGTCAGGATTCGCCCTGTTGCCAGTCGCGCCCTCAGCGCCGCTGCATTTCCCGCCATTTTATCGCCTCCCCCGCTTTTCTGATTATTGGGAAAACGATAGCCCTGACGCCAAAATGGAAAAAGGCCCCAAAAGGGGCCTTTTCACGTCACATATGCGTGCCGGTCTTAGAAGGCGTCTTTGACCTTCAGGACCTGGCGGCCGCGATACATGCCGGTTTTCAGATCGATGTGGTGCGGACGGTGCAGTTCACCGGTGTCCGGGCTTTCCACATACGCATCAGCTTTCACCCGATCATGGGCACGACGCATGCCGCGCTTCGACGGGGTCGTTTTCCTTTTGGGAACTGCCATGTCACTTATCCTCAGTTCGTCGGTACCGATTGCACCGACGGTGCGATCTCAGGGGCGCTGTATTAGTGGGTTTCCGGAGCAGTTGCAAGGGAAAAACCCTGCAAAACCCGTCCGGCAGGCATGCGTTTATTCGAACTCGATGATCTGCTGATCGACGGCAAGGCTGCCACCGGCAGCAGCGTGGATTTTCGCCACCGTACCATCCTTTTCCGCCCGCAGCACATTCTCCATCTTCATTGCCTCGACCACGGCCAGTTCCTGCCCGGCCTTGACCGCGTCTCCCTCGCCCACGGCAAGCGAGACCAGCAGACCCGGCATCGGCGACAGCAGGAATTTGCTGAGATCGGCGGCCTCTTTCTTCGGCATCCGGTCCAGCAGATCGGACGCCCGCCGGCTGATCACCGTGAAGCGGCGCTGGGCTCCGGCGATGGAAGCCAGATAATCGATCCCCTTGCGCTCGAACTGGACAGGGAACGGCTTGCCGTTGACCATGCCGCCGAACACCGGCTCTCCGGCCCGCAGCACACCGCGCACCGCGTAGGTGGAGCCGCCTATGGTCACATCGAACCCGCCATCGACCACACTTGCATCCGCATCTTCCGCCGTATCGTCATGACGGACCTTCCAGGCCCGTTGCGGCGGGTTGCGGTCGCCGACGGGAGTCTGACCGGAAATCATCCGGTTCCGCTCCGCATAGGCGCATTCCGCCGCCACCGCGACGGCCCGCATGGCATTCTCGATCTCTTCGCTCACCGGCGCGCCATGGAAGCCGTCCGGATATTCCTCGGCGATAAAGCCGGTCGACAGCCGTCCCTCGCGGAACCGCTCATGCGCCATCACGGCGGAGAGGAAATCGACATTGTGGCCGATACCGCGCACCAGGAACCGGTCGAGCGCCTCGGCCATCCGGTCCACCGCCTCGATTCTTGTGTCCCCGTAGGTGCAGAGCTTGGCCACCATCGGATCGTAGAACATGGAAATCTCGGCACCTTCATAGACGCCGGTATCGACGCGCACCGTGTCGCTCTCCTCCGGCGGCTGGTAGCGCACCAGACGGCCCGTGGAGGGCAGGAAGCCGCGATAGGGATCCTCGGCATAGATCCGCGACTCGACGGCCCAGCCGGTCATCTTGATGTCGTCCTGGGTGAAGGGCAGCTTCTCCCCCGCCGCCGAGCGGATCATGATCTCGACCAGATCGAGGCCGGTGACCAGTTCCGTCACCGGGTGCTCCACCTGCAGCCGGGTGTTCATCTCCAGGAAATAGAAATTCCGGTCCGCGTCCACGATGAACTCGACGGTTCCGGCGGAGGAATAATCCACCGCCTGCGCCAGAGCCACGGCCTCGGCGCCCATGGCAGCCCGGGTTTTCTCGTCCAGGAACGGGCTCGGCGCCTCCTCGATGACCTTCTGGTGGCGGCGCTGGATGGAGCATTCCCGCTCCCCCAAGTGTACGACGTTGCCGTGCTTGTCCGCGATCACCTGGATTTCGATATGGCGCGGTTCTTCGACGAACTTCTCAATGAAGACGCGCTCATCACCGAAACTGGAGCGAGCCTCGTTCACCGCCGAGCGAAAACCGCTCACCACCTCATCGTCATTATAGGCAACCCGCATGCCCTTGCCGCCACCGCCGGCGGAAGCCTTGATCATCACTGGATAGCCGATCTCGCGGGCGACCTTGGCCGCTTCGGTGTCGTCGGCGAGGATACCGAGATAGCCCGGCACGGTGCTCACGTTCGCCGCGTGCGCCAGTTTCTTCGATTCGATCTTGTCGCCCATGGCGCCGATGGCCTTGATGCCCGGGCCGATAAAGGCAACGCCTTCTTTTTCGAGAGCTTCGGCGAAGGCCGCGTTCTCGGAAAGGAAACCGTATCCCGGATGCACCGCCTCTGCGCCGGTCTGCCGGATCGCATCCATGATCTTCTCGATCACGAGGTATGATTCCGCAGAGGCCGCGGGGCCGATATGCACCGCCTCATCTGCGGTCCGGACATGCAGGGCGTCCGCATCGGCATCGGAATAGACGGCGACGGTCTGGATGCCCATGCGCTTTGCGGTCCGCATCACACGACAGGCGATTTCGCCACGGTTGGCGATCAGGATTTTCTTGAACATGGGATGGAAGTTAGCCGAGCCCCTTGAGGGCGGCAATAGGCCAGCGTGCCCTTAATCCTTCAACCTGTGTTCGAGGTAGATTTCTCCCGCGCGCGCCCTACGCCGCCAGGGCCGCGCCTTATTCACAGGAATGTCCCATTTCGCATCAGACGGATCGATCTCGCCGATCACCAGACCGGACGCGCCGCGCACGCATGAGGCCAGAATCTCGCCATCCGGACCGATGAAACAGGATGGTTGTTTATCGCTCCCGTTTTCGGGAACGGAATAACTCAGCCAAAGGCAATTGCTGGCCGCGTGCCCCTGACACTGGATTCGGAACATTTCCAAGCCAGGACCGGACGAAAGGCAGACGCAATCCACGCCAAGCCGCTCATATTCCATGAAAAATTCGGAAAACTGAACCTCGATACAGATCAGAAAACCCAGCCGGATTCCCTTGATCTCTACGGTGACAGGCTGGTTGCCCGCCGCGTACCAGTCCGTGATTTCCGAATTGGAACAGTACCGCTTGTCGTACCGCGCGACGGCTTGTCCTCGCCCGTCAACGATATACAGGCTGTTCAGGGGACGGGACAGGTTCGGATGACGGTGATTACAGCCGACAAACGCCCAGATACCGGTCTCGGCACAGCATGCCCGAACCTCATCCAGAGAAGCTTCCAGGGCTTCCCAGTCGACATCCACCCAGCTTTTGATTTCCGATTTCACATAGCCGGACAGGGCGGCTTCGGGAAAATGCACGCAGTCGGCACCGGAAGCCGCTGCCTCCCGGATCAGGCGGCACATTCCGGCGGCGCTCTCTCTCAGATCGGATGAGAGCGGAGACTGCGCCGTGGCAAGTTTGAGCATAACCGCTCCCCGCCCCGGGATCGGTGTCAGATCAGGAAATTGATATAGGAGCCTGCCGGCGCATCCGGATCGATATTGTCATTCGCGAGAAGCAGCATCAGCCGTTTGATCTGGCGATCAATTTCCGCGTCCGTGGTCGCGGTACGCAGCCGGAAGCCCGGGGTCGGCGCACTGCTGGGGATCTGTAACGGCTGCTGCTGCGAGATGCGGGCCGGGGTCGCAGCATCGGGACGGCGGACAACAGGACGCCGGACACGCCCGTTCGGTGCGCCTACGCCGCCATTTCTTGGTCCGCTCGGTGTCAGTGCCATATGCGATGCCCTCGGCTCGATGCCAACAAACGCGACTATAGCCGAGAGAGAATCGGGCGCAAAGCCTTACGCTTTCGGCCCGCCCAGCATTGTCTCCAGCGCATCCATCGCCGCCGTCAGCCGTTCCGGCGCGGAGGCGTAGCAAAGCCGGAGATAACCCTCCCCCGACGGCCCGAACGCGCTGCCCGGTGCGAGGCCGACATTGCACTTGTCGATGATCTCCTTGCAGGCCGCGACCGAGTCGGTCATGCCGTCGACCGTGAAGAAGGCATAGAAGGCCGCTTTCGGCCGGGCGGAGCTGATCCGGGGCCAGGCGTCGAGACGGTCGAACACGATGTCCCGGCCCTTCAGGCAGCGGTCGCGCAGCTGCTTGATCACATGGTCGCCGTCACGCATCGCCACGATGGCCCCACGATGCAGGAATTGCGGCACGCCGGAAGTGACGATCTGCACCAGCTTAGCAACAGTCGGGCCGAGGGATGCCGGGTGGGTCAGCCAGCCGAGCCGCCAGCCGGTCATCATCCAGGATTTGGAGAAGCTGTTGATGACGAAAAGCCTGTCATCATCCTCGGCGATCTGCAGGAAGGACGGTGCCACGTCCCGGTCGAAGACAAGCTGATGGTAGACCTCGTCGGCGATGATCCAGATGCCGCGCTCCCGGGCGAAATCGAGGATCTGCTGCTGTTGCTCCTGCTCGATCATCCAGCCCGTCGGGTTGCCGGGCGAATTGACGAAAATCGCCTTGGTCTTGTCGGTAACGGCCGCGAACAGCTCATCCATGTCGAGATGCCAGTCATCGTCCCGCAGGCTGAGCGAGACATGGGTGCTGACGCCGCCATTGATCTCCACCGTGGAATAGATGTTCGGCCAGATCGGGCCAACCACCAGCACCTCGTCACCCGGCTCCAGAATCATCTGCATTGCCATGGCAAGCGACGACATGCCGCCGGTCGTCAGGCTCACCCGGTCCGTGTCGAGCGCTATATCGAAGGTCCGGTTCATATAGGCGGCAATCTCCTTGCGAAGATCGAGGATGCCGCGCTGGTCGGTATAGAAGGTCTCCCCCCGGCGCATGGCATCGGCGGCAGCCTCGGTGATGAAAAACGGCGTCGGCAGGTCGCCCTCGCCGAACCAGAGCGGAATCAGCCCCTGCCGGTCCCAGCCATGCTGCGCGACCTCGACAATGCCCGTCTCTTTCAGGTTTTCCACGAGAGAATTCATCGGACCGAAATCGGGCGCGGCGGACATCAACATCATCTTCATCCTGCAATTGGAAACCAGCCGCACCCAGGCACGACAATATGAAAACTTTAGCTCTTTGCCCCATGCTCACAACCCCATAAAACCGATGGCACGGGTTAGCCCCGATTAACCGACGAGACTGAATTGAAAGCGCGAGGAAGAGGATGGGCAGGATCTACCTGATCCGGCATGGGGAGACGGTGTGGAACCGGCTGGGACGGCTGCAGGGCCAGCTTGATTCCCCTCTCACCCTGACCGGCGTGCGGCAGGCCGAAGCCCATGGCCGCAAGCTCGGCGAGCTGCTCGGGTCGACCGCCCTGCCTGTGCTCGCCAGCCCGCTCGGCCGCACCCGGCAGACCGCCGCCATCATCTGCGATACGGCGGGCCTGCCCTACGAGGCCGTCCGGTTCGACGAGCGGCTGATGGAAATCACCCTCGGCGAGCATGACGGCTATCACGGCTGGGGCGCGCTGGATGAGGATTTCCCGGAGCACGCAATCGCCCGGCGGGCCGATCCCTGGCATTACCAGCATCCCGGCGGCGAAAGCACGGAGATGGTGCGCGACCGGCTGATCCCGGTCATGAACGAGCTGCGGGCCGCAGAGACACCGCACATCGTCATCGCCCATGGCGTGGTGAACAAGATCATGCGCGGGATCTATCTCGGGCTGAGCGAGGAGGACTGTTTCGCCCTCGACCGGCCGCAGCATGGCTTTCACGTGCTGGAGGATGGCACGGAAGAATTCGTGCTGAGCATGCCTCTTGAAAGTGCCTGACGAAGATCTTGCGGAAGCGCTCTTCAATCGACATCCTGAAAACACAGGCGGGCACCGTCCCGGTAATTTCAGACAGGAGTAATGGCATGGCCCGGCACCGCCCGCACCATGGCCGGCAACTCCCAAACTGAGGTCCCATGATGGATGACCATGCCACGACCGGCATACGGTTCGGCCGTATCGCCGCCACTCTCCCCGTGAAAGACATGGAGAGAGCCAGAAGTTTCTATGTCGACACGCTCGGCTTCAAAAAGGTGTTCGAAAACGGCACGCCCACCGGTTTCATGATCCTGAAGCAGGGAGCAGCCGAGTTGCACCTCACCCTGCAGCCAAACCACAAGGCTGCACCGTTCAATGTCGCGCACATCATGGTAGGCGACGTGGATGCGCTGCACGCGCTCTGCCAGCAGGCAGGCATGCGCATCGTCAAGGGGCTGCAGGACAAGGATTACGGTCTGCGGGCCTTCGTCTTCGAGGACCCGGACGGAAACCGCATCGACGTCGGCGCGGCGCTCTGACGTTACGGCGTCTCCGGCACGGCTGGTCCGTGCCGGGGCGCTTTATTCCATATCCGGGATGGCAGGCAGCCGGCGGATGGTCCGGATCGGGATATCCATGTCCCGGGTCCGGTGCATGAAGTCCGCCAGTCCCTCATAGGCCACAGCCATGTGGTGGCCGTTGGCGTGCAGCAGCATGCCCGGCTCGGCCAAAAACATGACATGGCCCGCCGTGAACAGCAGATCGCCCGGCTGCGCCGCATCCAGCCCGCCCTCGACGATCTCGCCTACAGTGGCTTCCTGCATGTCGCTGTCTCGTGGCGCCGTAATTCCGGCCCGGGCCAGCGCAAGCTGTACCAGAGCGGAGCAATCCAGCCCGAAGCTTGACCGTCCGCCCCAGCCATAGGGCGCGCCCATGAACAGCTCGGCGGTCGAGAGATAATCCGGCTCCACCTCGGTCACATCGCAGAGGTGTGGCGTATAGACCCAGCCGCCCGTCTCACCGAAATCGACCCGCGAATAATTGCCTTCTGTCCCGGACACCCGGACGCGGGTGGAAAGATGCAGCATATCGAGCGGAATGGACTTCAGATCCGGTTCCGGGAACACATAGCTCCGGAGCGCCTGAATCTCGTGACTGTAGGTCGCCTCATTATCGGGCCCCAGCCCGCCCTCACGGACATAGCCGACATAACCGTCGCTCTGGTTCTGCCCCCAGGCCCAGCCATCCTTGCGCTCATAGGCGATGAAGCGCTCGTTGAAGAGCAGCTCCGTCGATTGCCGCGCCTTCGCATCCGGCGCCTCGCGCACAGACACCGTACCGGACAGCACCCGGCAGGCCTCACCCGCCACATATTTCGGTGCATCGATATCGGCTTCGAGGAAATCGGCGGCGATATCCGCGCGGGCGGGTGTCAGCCGATGGTCAAACGGATCGATCTTCACGCCATCAGATCCTTTGTTGCCCGGTCGAGACCGTCCAGGGTGAGCGGGAACATGCGGTCCTCCATCAGGTCGCGGATCATGCTGATCGACTGGGTATAGTGCCAGTATTTCTCGGGCGTCGGGTTGAGCCAGGCGGTGCGCCGGAAATGGCCGGTCAGGCGCTGCATCCAGGCGGCGCCCGCTTCCTGGTTCATATGCTCTACGCTGCCGCCGGGCATGGCGATCTCATAGGGGCTCATCGAGGCATCGCCAACGAAGATTGCCTTGTATTCCGGCCCGTATGTGTGCAGCACGTCCCAGGTCGAGGTCGCCTCGGTATGGCGGCGCCAATTGTCTTTCCACACTTTCTCGTAGGGGCAGTTGTGGAAGTAGAAATATTCCAGATGCTTGAACTCTGACCGGGCTGCGGAGAACAGCTCTTCCGTTACCTTGATGAAGGGGTCCATGGAGCCGCCGACATCGAGGAACAGAAGCACATTCACGTTGTTATGCCGCTCCGGCACCATCTTCAGGTCGAGATAGCCGCCATTGCGCGCGGTGGAGCGGATGGTGTCGCTCATATCCAGTTCGGTCGGCGTGCCGGAACGGGCAAAGCGGCGCAGCTTGCGGAGCGCCATCTTGATGTTCCGGGTGCCAATCTCGACAGAATCGTCGAGATTGCGGAATTCCCGCTTGTCCCAGACCTTCACCGCCCGGTTATGGCGATTGCCGTCCTGGCCGATGCGCACACCTTCCGGATTGTAGCCATAGGCGCCGAACGGGCTGCGGCCGGCCGTGCCGATCCACTTGTTGCCACCCTGATGGCGCTTTTCCTGCTCTTCCATGCGCTGCTTCAGGGTTTCCATGAGCTTTTCCCAGCCGCCCATGGCCTCGATCTCGGCCTTCTCCTCCTCGGTCAGGTTCAGCTCCGCCATCTTGCGCAGCCATTCCTCCGGGATGTCCTTGCCGAACAGATCGGTGAGGTATTCCAGCCCCTTGAAGACATGGCCGAAGACCTGATCGAACCGGTCCAGATGCCGCTCGTCTTTCACCAGCGTCGCGCGGGAAAGATAGTAAAAGTCCGTGACCGCATAATTCGCGAGCCCGGCCTGCACGGCCTCAAGTAGCAGCAGGTACTCCTTCACGGAGACCGGCACTTCGGCGCGTTTCAGCTCGTAGAAGAAATTTGAAAACATGGAAGAGTTGTCACAGCGTCCGCGCGAGGGGTCAAGTGCCCTGAAAGCGGCTTTGTGTGACAGACACTCAATGCCGTGCGGAACGCAGCAGGACAGCGCCGACCAGCGTCGTCATGGTCGAGATCACCTTCATCAGATCCAGCCTCTCCTTCAGAAAGAAGACCCCGATCAACAGTGCGAAGACGATGCTGGTCTCCCGCAATGCCGTCACCAGCGCAATCGGCGCCTGGGTGAAGGCCCAGGTGACCATCGCATATGCCGCAAAGGATGCACCGCCCCCGACGAGGAAAACCTTCTTTCCGCCTGACAGCAGGCGACCGAAGGTGCCGGGCGCACGCAGTGCCAGGAACATCACCATGATTATGCCATTACCGATGGAGAGCCAGGCATAAAACCCGAGCGAGGTGCCGGCCAGCCGTGCGCCTAGCCCGTCCACCAGGGAATAGGAGGCAATAAAACATCCCGTGGCAAGTGCCAGAGCAGCCGCTTTCCCGTTCCTCTGCCCGTCCGCACGCCGGACCAGAGTCAGGCTGATGATGCCTGCACCGATCAGAAAGACGGCGGACAGCTCCATGGAAGTCATCTGCACCCCGAGCACGGCGATAGACACCGCCGCCACGATCAGCGGCGCCGAGCCGCGGGCGATCGGATAGACCTGCGTCAGATCACCGGAGCTGTAGGAGCCGAGCAAAAAGAACTGATAGCCAACATGAAGCGCAATCCCGGCAAGGAGGTAGGGCAGTGCTTCGGCGGCAGGCAGTGGAACAAACGGCAGGGCTCCGAGGGCAAAGGGCAAATGCCCCAGCACGACAGCCGCCATCGCCATCAGCTTGTCCGAGCCGCTTTTGACGAGGGCATTCCAGCCGGCATGCAGAATGGCGGCACCAATCACGGCAATGAAAACGGTTGTAGGCACTGTCTGTCCGATCCTCTGGACCCGCAGGTCCGGCCGCTGTCTATTATTCATCTATACGTCTAGATGAATAATAGACAATAGGAACCACTGAGCCGCAATCGGAATCGTGACTGCTCTATGAATTTCCCAGCCGCAACGCTGGCTCTGGTAACAGAGTGCCTTTGGAAGAAGCGGTGATCGTCAGGCAAGGCAGCCGCTAGTTCAGCGCGGCCTGCAGCGCCTTTTGCTTCTCGAGGAGGTCAGTCGCAAGGGCACGGCCGCCATCTTCGGTGCAATGGTGGTTTCCGATCTCGGCCTGGTCCCGCGCCTTTTCCATCGATGCCTGGATGACCGACCATTCGATGGGGTCCGCACCGGCTTTCTCGGCAAGCTCCTTCACCTGCCTCTCGAAATAATCGACCTCTTCGGCAGGCCCGCCACAGAAAGGCACCGACGCCGAAATTTTCCCGGCCGCGCTCCCATATGCCTGCAACGCCGTCTTCAACGTGTCATCGGCAGCGCCTGCCGGTGCCACAAAAACAGCCAGCGCCAGCGCGGCGCCTAAAGAGCCCACAACCAGTTTCATTACCCCCGTCCCTCCCGGCGGGCCATGAATGCCAGCCGTTCAAACATATGCACATCCTGCTCGTTCTTCAGCAGAGCGCCATAAAGCGGCGGAATAATGTCCTTCTTGTCCTTGACACGCAGCGTCTCCGGCGGGATGTCCTCGACCACCAGCAACTTGATCCAGTCCAACAGCTCGGATGTCGACGGCTTTTTCTTCAGCCCCGGCACCTCGCGCACCTCGTAGAACGAAGTCAGCGCTTCACGCAGCAGGTTCTGCTTCAGCTTCGGGAAATGCACCTCGACGATTTCCGCCATCACCTCTGGCTCGGGGAAGCGGATGTAATGGAAGAAACAGCGGCGCAGGAAGGCGTCCGGCAGCTCCTTCTCGTTGTTCGAGGTGATGATCACGATCGGACGCTGTACGGCCTTCACCACTTGCTGCGTCTCGTAGACGAAGAACTCCATCCGGTCGAGTTCGAGCAAGAGGTCGTTCGGAAACTCGATATCCGCCTTGTCGATCTCGTCGATCAACAGGATCGACGGCTTTTCCGCCTCGAACGCTTCCCAGAGTTTACCGCGCACGATGTAGTTGGAGATATCGTGTACTTTCTCATCGCCGAGCTGGCTGTCGCGCAGGCGGGAGACCGCGTCATATTCGTAGAGGCCCTGCTGCGCCTTGGTGGTGGATTTGATGTGCCATTCGATCAGCGGCATGCCGAGAGCGCGGGCCACCTCATGCGCCAGAACGGTCTTGCCGGTCCCAGGCTCCCCCTTCACCAGAAGCGGGCGCTGCAGGGTGATGGCCGCGTTCACGGCGACCTTCAGATCCTCCGTCGCGACGTATCCGTCAGTTCCGGAAAAGCGTGACGTCTCGGTCATGAAAACTCCCTCGGGCAGTAAGGCGCCCGGCAATAATCCACTGCGGCGACAAGGAAAAGGCGCCCCCGAAGCGGCGCCTCCCAATTAAGGTACGGCGATCAGTCGCCTACTGTCGATGGCAAAGCCATCACTGATCAATGGCAAAGCCATGTCTGATCAGGCGAGTTTTTCCACAAGGGCGGCTTCGATGGCCGCGATCGCCGCCGGACCCGCCTCCGCATCGGGGCCGCCAGCCTGCGCCATATCAGGCCGGCCACCGCCCCCCTTGCCGCCAAGGGCTTCGGAGCCGACACGGACCAGATCGACCGCACTGACCTTGTCCGTCAGATCCGCCGTGACACCGACCACCAGGGATGCCTTGCCTTCGTCGTTGGAGACCACGACGACGACACCGGTGCCGATCTGCTGTTTCAGGCCATCCGCCACGCCTTTCAGCTCGCGCGCGGGCACGCCCTCGAGGGTACGGCCGGCGAATGTGACGCCCGCCACGTCCTTGGACTGGGCTTCACCCGCTTCGCCACCCTCGGCAAGTTTGCGGCGGAGATCCTGCACCTCACGCTCCAGCTTGCGGCGCTCTTCGATCAGGGTTCCAACCCGGTCCGGCAACTGGTCGACTGAAACCTTGGCGACTGTCGCCGCTGCGGTCAGCAGGCCTTCCCGGCCATCGACATAATCCATTGCCCCGGCACCGGTGACGGCTTCGATCCGGCGCACACCGGACGCAACCGCCCCTTCCGAGATAATGTGCAGCACACCGATATCGCCTGTCCGGTTCACATGGATACCGCCGCAAAGTTCAGTCGAATAATGCTGCTTGCCGGGATCGTCCGTCGCCCCGCCCATGCTGACGACCCGAACCTCGTCGCCGTATTTCTCACCGAACAATGCCATCGCACCGGCCTTGATGGCATTCTCCGGGTCCATCAGGGTGGTGCTGACTTCGCTGTTGCCCCGGATGCGCTCGTTCACTTCCGTTTCGACCGCCTTCAGCTCCATGTGGGACATGGCTTTCGGGTGGGAGAAGTCAAAGCGCAGACGCCCCGGTGCGACAAGCGAGCCCTTCTGGGTGACGTGCTTGCCAAGATGACGGCGCAGCGCTTCGTGCAGCAAATGGGTGGCCGAGTGGTTCGCCCGAGTGTGTCCACGGCGCGTGCCGTCGACGGAAAGCTCGACCGCGTCACCGACCTCAATGACACCCTCCGCCACTTTGGCGATATGGACCCAGAGATCGCCGACTTTCTTCTGCGTATCGGAGATGGTGATCTCGGCGCCGCCAAAAGTTTTCGCCGCCCCCGCATCACCGACCTGGCCGCCGGATTCACCATAGAACGGCGTCTGGTTCACGATCATGGAGAATTCAGCCGGTCCCTCGACCCGTTTCACCGGTTTGCCGTCCAGCACCAGCGCCTCGACCTGGCCTTCGGCATGTTCCGTATCGTAGCCAAGGAATTCGGTGGCGCCGCACTGCTCGCGCAATTCGAACCAGACCGTATCGGTCGCCGCATCGCCGGAGCCGGACCAGGCAGCCCGGGCAGCCGCACGCTGCCGTTCCATCGCCGTCTCGAACCCGTCCGTATCCACAAGACGGCCCTGACCGCGCAGGATGTCCTGGGTCAGATCGAGCGGGAAGCCGTAGGTATCGTAGAGCTTGAAGGCCACATCACCGGCCAGGGTTTCACCGTCGCCAAGCCGGGAAGTTTCGTCCTCAAGATGCTTCAGGCCGCGATCGAGGGTTTCCTTGAAACGGGTCTCTTCCAGTTTCAGGGTTTCCTTGATCAGGCTTTCCGCCCGGCCAAGTTCCGGGAAAGCATCTCCCATCTCCTTGACCAGAGCCGGTACCAGCTTCCAGACCAGCGGATCCTTGCAGCCCATGATATGGGCATGGCGCATGGCCCGGCGCATGATCCGGCGCAGCACATAGCCCCGGCCCTCATTCGACGGCAGCACGCCGTCGGCAATCAGGAAGCTGGAAGCGCGCAAGTGATCGGCGACCACCCGGTGGGAAATCTTGAAAGGCCCGTCCGGATCGACATTCGCCGCATGGGCCGAGGCCTCGATCAGGGCGCGCATCAGGTCGATGTCGTAATTGTCGTGCTGGCCCTGCAGGACGGCGGCGATACGCTCCAGCCCCATGCCTGTATCGATGGACGGACTCGGCAGGTTCACCCGATTGCCCGGCGCGATCTGCTCGTACTGCATGAAGACGAGGTTCCAGATCTCGATGAAACGGTCGCCATCCTCGTCCGGGCTGCCGGGAGGGCCACCCGGAATATCCGGTCCGTGATCGTAGAAAATCTCGGAACACGGACCGCATGGGCCGGTATCGCCCATCGCCCAGAAATTGTCCGAGGTGGAAATCCGGATGATCCGGTCGTCCGACAGGCCCGCGACCTTGCGCCAGAGCGCCGCCGCATCCTCATCCTCGTGATAGACCGTCACCAGCAGCTTGTCGGCGGGCAGGCCGTAGCGCTTGGTGATCAGGGTCCAGGCATGCTCGATGGCCTGTTCCTTGAAATAATCGCCGAACGAGAAATTCCCGAGCATTTCGAAGAATGTGTGATGCCGGGCCGTGTAGCCGACATTTTCAAGGTCATTATGCTTGCCGCCGGCACGCACGCATTTCTGCGAGGTGGCGGCGCGGTTGTAATCCCGGTGCTCCTGCCCCGTGAAGACGTTCTTGAACTGCACCATGCCTGCGTTGGTGAAGAGCAGCGTCGGGTCATTCCGCGGCACCAGGGGACTGGAGGCGACTTCGGCGTGACCGTTCTCAACGAAATAATCGAGGAATGTGCGTCGGATCTCGTTCGCGGTCTGCATATCGTCCCTCCGGACCGGCGGCATTTATCGGTTTGCCGCTGGAATAGCCGTGCCTTTCAACCCGCCGCACCATCGCGTCAGGCGGGCTCCGCTTTTACTGAAGAAGCCCCCGTCTGTCCAGCACGGGGGCTCAGGGAATCCGCCATTTTCCACTTGATAAAGACCTCACCCGGTACGCTCAGGAAAGCCGAGCGGCAACGATGCGTTCCAAGCGCACATAAAAGAAAACCCCGGCACCGAGACCGGACCGGGGTTTTCTGCTTTTAATCCGAAGCTAGTCCGGGGCGAAAACGCCAGCCCTTGAGCCGGGTTTTCCTAGCCTCAATCAGGCATCCTCTGCTGCTGCAGTATCGTCCGGCCCCTGCATCATCGCATCCGCGACCAAGCCCGCATTCTGCCGAATCTGCTGCTCGATCTGACCAGCGATTTCCTTGTTTTCGAGCAGGAACCGCTTGGCATTCTCCCGGCCCTGTCCGATGCGCTGACCACTGTAGGAGAACCACGCGCCGGACTTCTCGACGATCCCGGCATTGACGCCGAGGTCGAGGATCTCGCCATTCTTGGAAATGCCCTCGCCATACATGATGTCGAACTCGATCACCCGGAAAGGCGGCGCCATCTTGTTTTTCACCACCTTGACCCGGGTCTGGTTACCGACCACCTCGTCCCGGTCCTTGATGGCGCCGATCCGGCGGATATCCAGCCGCACGGAGGCATAGAACTTCAGCGCGTTGCCGCCGGACGTGGTTTCCGGGTTACCGAACATCACACCGATTTTCAGGCGAATCTGGTTGATGAAGATGACAAGGCAGCGGGACTTGGAAATCGAGGAGGTCAGCTTGCGCAGCGCCTGGCTCATCAGCCTGGCCTGCAGACCGACATGGCTGTCGCCCATCTCCCCCTCAAGTTCCGCACGCGGCACCAGAGCGGCGACGGAGTCGACAACAAGCACATCGATCGCGCCGGAACGCACCAGCGTATCGGTGATTTCCAGCGCCTGCTCGCCCGCATCAGGCTGGGAAATCAGCAGCTCATCAAGATCAACGCCAAGCTTGCGGGCATAGATCGGATCAAGCGCGTGTTCCGCATCGACAAAGGCACAGGTGCCGCCGTTTTTCTGGGCTTCCGCAATGGCATGCAATGCGAGAGTGGTCTTGCCCGAGCTTTCCGGGCCGTAAATCTCGACGATACGGCCGCGCGGCAGCCCGCCGATCCCCAAACCGATATCGAGCCCGATAGAGCCGGTCGAGACGGCTTCGGCTTCAGCCACCTGCTCGTTCTGGCCGAGCTTCATGATCGAGCCCTTGCCAAATGCCTTCTCGATCTGGCCGAGGGCAGCTTCCAACGCCTTTGTCTTATCCATGGGGTCCCGTTCGATGACTCTGAGTGCTAGTTCCGACATACCCGATCCTCCATATCCCACAAGGACGCCTGCGATGGCAATCAGTGCCGTCCCGTTTGCCCCATGAGCGTCATGGACGGGACTGAACTGAAATTCGGATTTCAGGATGTACCATTTTTGTTCTCAAATACAAGAACATTTTCTTGTTTTGTTCACGTTCGAAATCTAGGATTCATTTTCAACGCCACCACGACATTTTGCGTTTTGGTGTCGAAGGCCGACTTTTTGTTCCCCCGATGTTCCTGAAGAACACCGAATCACCCTGCAATATTCACAGTGGATGAAGTACATCCTTCACCGTTCCGGCGAGTTGCTTCAGGCTGAACGGCTTCGGCAGGAAATGAATATTGGTGTCTTCCTCGATCCGCTGACGCAAGGCATCCTCGGAATATCCTGAAATACAGATCACCCGGAGACCCGGCCGGTCCTCGCGCACCTTGCGCACAAGCGTCGGCCCGTCCATTCCCGGCATCACCACATCGGTAATCAGAAGGTCTATATCCTCTGTCTCATCGGACAGAAGCTGCAGAGCCGCCTCACCATTCCGAGCCTCGATTACCTTGTATCCCTTGTTACGCAATGCACGTGCACCAAATAGACGGACCGGGTCCTCATCCTCGACCAGCATGATGGTTTCAACGCCGGTCAGATCCTTGCGGGATTCGGCTCCGTCAAGTTGCCCGTCGCCATGGCTGCTCAGCGCTTCCGTGCCTTCATAAGCAGGCAGAAAGACGGAGAATACCGTCCCTTCCCCGACCGTGCTCTCGACAGAAATGAAGCCGTTGATCTGCTTCACGATGCCATAGACAGTCGAAAGACCAAGGCCGGTTCCCTGCCCGACCTCCTTGGTCGAGAAGAACGGCTCGAAAATCCGGCCTATGATCTTTTCCTCGATGCCGGTTCCGGTATCCACCACATCGAGCTGCACGTAACGCCCGGCGGGCATCATGTCATCGCCGCGCCGGACCGGCGTCTGGGTGGCAAAATCATGGGTCCGCATTGTGATCGTGCCGCCGCTGGGACAGGCGTCCCGCGCATTCACAACCAGATTGATCACCACCTGCTCAAGCTGTCCCTGATCGACCCGGATCGGCGCGAGCTCGCGGCCATGGGTGATCTTCAGAACAATGTTCTCGCCAATCAGGCGCCGCAACAGATGCGACAGGTCCGCAACGGTCTCGGTGACATCGAGCACCCGCGCGATCATCGTCTGCTGGCGGGAAAATGCGAGCAGCTGACGCACCAGATTCGCTGCCCGGTTGGCGTTCTGCTTGACCTGCATGACGTCGGAGAAGGACTGATCCCCGGGCCGGTGACGGGCGAGCAGGAGATCGCAATAGCCGTTCATTGCCGTCAGCAGATTATTGAAATCGTGCGCAACGCCACCGGCGAGCTGGCCCACGGCCTGCATCTTTTGCGACTGGGCGACCTGTGCCTCGAGCTGACGGCGGCGGCCGATATCAATCAGGTAGACAACGAGCGCCGCGCCGTCCGGTCCCTCTCCAGTTTTAAGGGAACGGCAGAAAACAGCGACCTCGATACCGTCGCCACCATCCCGGTCGACGAGTTGCACCTCGATATTGTCACCGTCCGCGGATGCCGTATCCAGAAAGCGCGCCGCGGTCTCGCGGTCTTCTTCATCGATCAGCTCGACAAACAACTGACCCCGCTCTGCCGCGCCGGGCCCCACACCTTCGACCAATGCGTCATATGCCGCGTTAGCATGAAGCGTTTTGAAATCGGGTCCGAGAAAGGCGACCCCCGTCGGGGCATGGTCGAGAGCCGGTGCGTTCCAGCTGTCCGATACCGGCAACAGCACCGCCCAAATGGCTCCACCGTCTTCGGCTTCCTTGTTCGCCGCAAGCTGCACCTGCCAGGCGGGCAGCCCCTCCCCAGCCGGTACCGTGCCAGCCATGACAAGTCCGCCCGGTTCTGCCGCCCAGACCTCTTCCATATGTTTGCTGACCATCAGGCGAAGACGGAGAACCGCCTTGTTAGAGCCTGCATTCTCCGCATCGCCTTCGGCAAAATGGTCGAGAAAAGCCTGGTTCGCGGACAGAAAGCGCCCTTCGTCCGAAAACCGGCAAACCGGGAGTGGCGGTGCTGCTTCCGCTTTCGCGGCCTGGACCCGGTCCGAGAGTTCCGCGGTCAGGGCGGCAACGTCGCCCCGCAATTGCTCACGCTCAGCTTCCAGCTCCCTGAGAGCCGCCCGGTCGCGCCGCAGTTTGACGAATGCGGCAGCACCTATGGCGGCGGCCAGAAAACCACCCGCCACGGGCATAATCATCGGATCCATCCGGTCCCCCCAGAATGTGGGACGGTTTAGCGTTCCCGCTCCCTGTCACCGTCCTCTTTGATTATAGAGAGATGTTCGCCGGCACGTTCGATTTGTTCATCTTGAAGACGTAACTGATCACCTCGGCCACCGCCTTGAAATACTCCTCCGGGATTTCCTCGTCTATTTCCGTATTGTCGAACAATGCCCGTGCCAGCGGCCGGTTTTCAACGATCGGAACATCGTTTTCCGTCGCCACCTCCCTGATTTTCAGGGCCACCGCATCCACCCCCTTGGCAACGACTTTGGGCGCGGCCATTTCGTCCATCTCATATTTCAGCGCGACCGCGAAATGGGTCGGGTTCGTCACGACCACGGTCGCCTTCGGCACTTCGGCAATCATCCGCGTGCGGGCCCGTTCCGCCCGGAGCTGACGCAGCCGGGCCTTCACATGCGGATCGCCTTCGGTCTGCTTGTGCTCGTCCTTCACTTCCTGCTTGGACATGCGCATCTGTTTCATGAACTCGAAGCGCTGGTAGAGATAATCGACCACGGCCATCACCCCCGTGATGGCCAGCACGCCGGCAAACAGCTTGATCGCCACCCAATGGGTTTCACCAAGCAGCTCCTTGATATCCATCTGCACCATCAACTCGATGCGCGAGAATTCCGGAGAGACGATCAGATAGGCAACGAAGCCGACCAGGACCATCTTGATGATGCCCTTGAGCAGCTCCATCACGGATTTCAGGCTGAACAGACGTTTCGCCCCGCTGATCGGCGATATTTTCTCAAGTTTCGGCATGATGGATTCAGGGGAAACCATCCAGCCGATCTGTATGAGAATGCCTGCGACAGCCACGAAAACAAGCAGGCCGAGCGACGGCGCGACAGCAAGTCCGACATTCAGCAGCGTATCGAAAAGAACCGGGCCGACCGCACTCATGTCGACGCGGTCGGGGCGTTCAATAAAGAACAGGAGCGCGTGGCTCATATCCGTCAGCAAATAAGGTCCGATCAGGCCAACGATCAAGGTCGCGCCCAAAAGGACGGCGAAATTATTCACCTCCTTGGAACTGAGTGTCTGCCCTTTCTCCCGCGCCTGGGAAAGTTTTCGGGCGGACGGTTCTTCTGACTTATCTCCATCGTCGTCGGACATGCCGGCGGCTCCGATAAACTCCGTGGCCGCAGCTCCATTGCCGCGACGCCACACACATTACCTCGGGATCACGTAGCTCCCGATATTCGCGCCATAATACTCCAAAAAGACCAGCATGGCCCCACTGAGCACCAAGGAAAGAACCACCAGTCCCATCACCACCTGGATCGGCAGTGCGACGAAAAAGATCTGCAGCTGCGGCATCAGCCGCGCCATGATCCCCATCACCAGATAGAATAGCAGCCCCAGCACAATGAATGGCGAGGAAAGCTGCACGGCAAGCTGGAAGCTGTGCGAAATAACCGTCGAAATCGCGTCGGCGAAATCCGCCAAGGGAAGCGGCGCACCCGGCGGGAACAGGGAGTAGCTGTCGATCAGGGCACGGATCAGCAAGTGATGCAGATCCGTGATCAGCAGAAGCAGCGTCGCGATATTCAGCAGGAAGAAGCCGGGTAACGAGCCTTGCGTCGCGATTGCCGGGTTGAATATCTGCGCATTCGAAAGGCCTGTATTCATGGCGATGATCTGGCCCGCCGTATCCATGGTCAACAGCAGGATACGCGCGACGATCCCGAAATAGAGCCCGATGACCAGCTCAAAAAAGACCAGGCGGGCGAGCTCCGGCGCGGTCGGGGCCAGCGGGATGGTATCCGCGACCAAAGGTGCAACGACGAGGCTCAGCCCGACCGTCAGGATCAGCCGGTACTGGACAGGGACAAAGGTCTCCCCGATCCCCGGTATGAGCATCATGGTCCCGCCCAGCCGGCTCAAGACCAGCAGAATGATGTAGACCTGAGTCGGGAGGAAATCCTCAAGAGGCATGAACCTGTGCCAGCCCTATCCGAGCGATATGATTTTGTCCGCGATGGACTGCATGAAGGCATTTATCGTGTTCAGCATGAACGGCAGGAAGAAGATCAGGCCAGCAAACACGATGATGATCTTCGGCACGAACACCAATGTCATTTCCTGCAACTGGGTCAGGGCCTGAAAGAGGGAAATCAACAAACCAACCGCAAGGCCGAGCAACATGATCGGTGTCGACATGGTTAGCATCGTGATCACCGCTTCGCGGCCAATCTCGATAGCATCAGCTTCGTTCATGGGCTTACCCCGGCAAACAAGTACGGCCCGGCAAGATCTGCCGGGCAATTCATGACCAACCGATTATGACCCGAAAAAGGGCCGCATGCGCCATCAAACTGGCATGCGGATCACTTCCTGATAAGCCTGCACCATCCGGTCCCGCAGAGTCACGATTGTCCGCAGCGTAATATCCGCGCTGTTCACCGCCTGCACCACATCGGTCAGATCGGCCTCGCCGGCGATCCCCTTCATGGACATTTGCTCACCGGCTTCCATGGTGCCGACCGCATCCTCGGCGGCCTGCTTCACGAAAGTCGCGAAATCGGTTCCGGCCGCGCCGGCGGATTTCGCATCGTCGGCTCCCGGAATCTTGCCGATACCAGCTGCCCCGAGCGCATTTCCGATATTGCCTACCATGGATATCTCCACTGTGTTTCAAGCTGACAGTAACTGGAATCAGGTACTCTTTCCAGCCTGGCCCGTCTCTTAGCCGCGCAACAGGTCAACCGTCCGCTGCAGCATGCTGCGCGCCATCTCGATGGAGGAAAGGTTCGCCTCGTAACTGCGCTGGGCTTCCTTCATGTCCATCATCTCGATCAGGCTGTTCACGTTCGGACGGCGTACATAGCCGTCTTCGTCAGCCAGCGGATGATACGGCTCGTAAGCCAGCTCGAAATCCGAATCGTCCCGACCGATCTTTGCCACACGGACCATTTCGGCATCTTCGTCCCGGTTTACATAATTCTCGAAAACGATGGTTTTCCGGCGATACGGGTCCTGTCCCTTGACCGAGCCAAGCGAGTCAGCGTTTGCCACGTTTTCGGAAATAACCCTGAGGCGCGTGCCCTGGGTCCGCATACCGGATGCGGAAATCTTGATCGCGGAATTAAGATCCATGACGTAATCCTTTCCTGCTTATGCCTGCTTACCGGCCGCCGCTACCGAGTGCGGTGCGGAACATGCCGACCTGCTTGCTGTAGAGATTGAGGGCGAGGTCGTACTGCAGCTTGGTGTCCTGCACGGCGATCATCTGTTCTTCCAGAACGACGCCGTTGCCGTTCGGGCTCGCCTCGTAAACGTCCTTGTAGCTCGCCTTATCAATGCGAAAATCGTTGCGCGGCGTGGTGCCGGTCATGTGATTACCTTCCGTCACCGCAACGGGGAGCTTGGTAACCTGCTCGACCTCCCGCTTGAAGTTGATCGGCTTCAGATCCTGCGACCGGTAACTCGGAGAGTCGGCGTTTGCGACATTCTGCGCCAGCACGGACTGGCGTTCGGAGAGCCAGTTCAGCTTATGTTGCGCCATGTTCATCAGTGTCAGATTGTTGATCGACATATCGACTCTCGCTCGCACACTTTTCAGTCAGTTCCGGAAGCCACCACGGCGCCCGCAACAACAAAAGCAAGCATCGTGCCAAGATTGGCTTGTTTGGTCTGAGCGCGTGCTCGCATATACTTCTTTCGATGACAGAGCGTTCACGAGACCTGACAAAAATTTCCGCATCCGGCGCGGGAGCACTTCCGGACCGGGAGGGCCAGCGCACGGCACTGGAACGGCGTGCGGCAAAGGCCCGGCGTGAAGCCAACGCGTCTAAAGACCGTCAGATTGCAATCGCGCTCGACCATGATGCCGGCACCGAAGACGCCCCGAAAGTGATCGCCAAGGGCTATGGAGAGCTGGCGGAAAAAATTCTGCGTCTTGCTTTCGAAAACGATGTGAAGGTACGGAAAGATCCCGATCTGGCCCAGATCCTCGCGGCGGTCGAAGTGGATTGCGAAATTCCTGTTGAAGCCTTTGCCGCCGTGGCGGAGATCCTTACCTATGTGTATCGCGCCAACGAACGCGCCCGTGTCGAGGAGCAGAAATGACTGTCGCCAATCCCGGAAGCCCGGCGGAACGGCTTGCCTCGGTGCGCGCACGCCTTGAGGCAGCCCTGAAGGACCCGTCTTCGATCATCTCCGGCGCTCTGATCGGTCTTGAAACGGATGTTGCCTCCGTTTGCGCCACTATTCCGAACCTGCCCCCGAAAGAAGCTCATGCCCTGGCCCCGGAAATGAAACACGTCATCGGGCTGCTTGAATTGCTGTCGAAGACAATGGCCGAAAAGGCGGCGGAACAAAAACCCGCCTCCGATTCCGCGAACTTGCGCAGAAAAGCTGCCGCGGCTTATGGCAGCCGCGGGACCCGCAAGGGCTGACCGCCTCCACGCGAACCACCTTGATTTCCGGCCTCGTCCAGCCACGCCACACAGGTATTCATCATGGCTCATCACACGACATCGCTTGCCGGTTCCCATCAGCAACGCCTTGTGAAATGCTTTTGCCATGGGTTTTGATGTTTATGTCCGGTTTTTCCTTGGCTTCGCCTTTACGATCGGCTTGATCGGCGTGGTCTATTGGGTTGCCCGCCGCTATGCGGGGCGGCTTGGCATCATGCGCGCCCACGGCATCGGACGTCTTTCCGTGACCGGCCAGATATCTCTCGACGCACGGCGGCGCGTGATGCTTGTTCGCTGCGATGATCGCGAGCATTTACTCCTGCTCGGCCCCAATAACGATCTGCTTATCGAATCCAACGCGGCCACGAACAGTTTTCAGTCCGCCCTGGAGCTTGCCGGAGCGGCCGACGAACCCAAGGAAATGGGGAAACAGGCATGAGACGCGCCCTCTTCTCCCGCCGCTGGCCTCACTGGAGCTGGTTCGCGGGAGCTGCATGCATTGCCCTGATCGGCCTTATTGTCGCTCCGGACGCCGTGGCGCAGACCCTGACACTGGATATTGGCGAGCCCGGCGGCTCGACAACGGCGCGCCTGATCCAGCTCGTTGGCGTTGTCACGCTGCTGTCCATCGCCCCGGGCATTCTGGTGACCGTCACCTCCTTCACCCGGCTGGTGATCGTCTTCTCCCTGCTGCGTACCGCCCTCGGCACCCAGCAATCGCCGCCGAACATCGTGATGATCAGCCTCGCCCTGTTTTTGACGGGCTTCATCATGGCGCCGACACTCGAAAAATCCTGGCAGGACGGCATTTCTCCGCTGATCGAGGAACGCATCGACGAATTCGAGGCTTTCGAGCGGGCGGCCGAACCGTTCCGGATTTTCATGCTGGGTCAGGTGCGGGACAAGGATCTGCAGCTGTTTGAGGATATCGGCCAGGTCGGCCCGGCCGAAGTCGGTGCCAACGCGCCCCTGAAGGTTCTCGTCCCCGCCTTCATGATCAGCGAACTCAGACGCGCCTTCGAGATCGGCTTCCTGATTTACCTGCCGTTCGTCATCATCGATATGGTGGTCGCCTCGATCCTGATGTCCATGGGCATGATGATGGTGCCGCCGGTCATCGTCTCCCTGCCCTTCAAGCTGATCTTCTTTGTTCTGGTCGATGGCTGGTATCTGATCGCCGGCAGTCTCGTGCGCAGTTTCGGCGCCTCTTAGCCAGGCGCCAGAGATACAGACAACACCTAGTTGGTCGAGCTCAACGGCTTGTCTTTGAGGCGATCGCGATAGGACGTCAGGAAAGCCTGAAACCGGCCAATCTCTCCGAACCGGTCCGCCAGGGTCCGGAAATCATCCAGCTCTCCCTCGGTCTTGTTCGTAATCAGGCGGAAGGCTTCACGGAATGGCGTGTTGTCCATCTGCTGGGTGAAGATCTGCCGGACCCGGCTCAACTGTTCCAGATTGCTGCTCAGAGAGAGAGAGACAGCCCAATTCAGGATCAGCGTCGCAGCCCTCTCGTCTATCCGGCGCCCGTCCTGACCGGATCGTCCGACCAGACGCTGGAAGACCTCGGCAGCCTGGGCCCAACGCTGGGTCCGCCAGAAAATATCCGCGCGCAACAAGTCCGCATCATGGCTCTGGTCGCGGGCAAGCAGCCTCAACGCGCCGTCCGCATCTCCCAGTTCAAACTCCGCACGGGCACGCAGACGCTTCCGCTCCAGCGCCAGCTCCGCGCCGATACCGGGAGCAACGCTTTCATCCAAGGCGGCAAGAGCTTCTTCCGGCCGGCGGTCCAGCAGGCGGATCAAAGCGAGCCGGGCGCCGACACGCGCCTTGTCCCCGCCCTGCAAACGGAACTTCACCTGACGCTCCAGAAGAATAGACGCACGATCCAGCAGATCGACCTGAACCAGACGGTCGGCCAGCCTCTGGATGATCTCGTCTCCACGAACGCCAACAGGAGTCAGCTCGCGGAATTGATCATAGAGAGACAGTGCCTGGATCGGGGTCATCTTGTCTGATTCGCCCTCCGTGAAAATCCGGGTGAAGGCGTCCGTCATCTCCTCCGCGACCTGTTCCGCGTAGAGGTTTTCAGGGAAGAACGTCACGGCCTCACGCAACGCGTTCAAGCCATCGACATATTCGTTTTCTTCCAGATACAGCTTGCCCAGTTCCCGGAGCAGATCGAACTCCACCTGATCGCCGCGCCATGTGTAGCGCAGGCTCTCAAGCCCGGCGATGGCATCGATACGGCTGATCTGGCCTGCTCTCAGGCCATGCTCGATCAGCGCCCGCTCGGCACGCACCCGTGACCAGCGATCCAGCCCCTGGGACAGGCGGCGCCAATAATCCAGCGCTGTTTCTATATCACCCGATGCGTAAAGCACCCGCCCCCGCAGGTAATTCAAACGGGCCTGTTCACCGGGTGTTGGCTGGCCGTCCGCGACAACATCGATGAAAGCGCCGGCACCGCGATAATCACCGGCCCGGATTGCCGCTTCAGCCGCGAGCAAAGCCATCTGCGTGGCAATGTTCCGTGGGTATCCACCCGGTATTTCACCCGCACGGGCAAAGTGTTCAACAGCCTCGGGCCAGCGGCCCTGAGATGCCTTCGTCGCCCCGCGCCAGAGTTCCGCTTCCGCCAGACCGCTCAGATTGCGGTCCATCAGATCTTCTTCCGCTTCCTTGTACCGCCCCAGCATGAACTGGGCCGCGCCGCGCAAGGCTTTTACGTCCGGGCGCCGGGAAAGATCCTCGTCCTCGACCTCGATGGTGCGAAGCAACCCCATGGCTTCAGCGGAAAGACCATGCGCGAAGTAAAAATGGGCCAGCTCAAGCCGGGGGCCGCTGCGCGCGATACTGGTCGCTTCCGAGATCCGCCTCTGGATCGCCTGCTTTTCCTGTAGGAACTGATCCGTGTCGCCTTTCCGCCAATTGCTGAAATCGAATATGCGCCCCGGAGCAAGCCCAGGCGGCAAGCCGTCGATACGCTGCGCGACCTGATCGTCAGCCGATTGCTGGACATTCCGGGAAATCGTCAGCCCATCGGGTTTCGTGATGGCGACGCCATCCGGCAGGGAGCGGATCGTTACATCGTCCGACAGAGGCTGAACGACCAGACCCTGCGCCGAATTCAGGAGGTTGAACTCGGTGAATTGCCGCAAGCCGTCGACGCCACGACTGAGGGAAGCGACCGGAACGACAAACAACTGATCGCCGATCTCCGGGTCCCGGATAATGACGGTCGCGCCGTGATCTTCAAGCGGAACGAAAACACGCGGGCCCTGCGCGCTGACAAGCTGGGTATCCACCCGCAACGGCACATCCGGACGGCTGTTCTGGGGGCGGAAATCAACAATCCAGACAGCATTGTCACGCCAGACCCTGGGATTGACACCTTCCACGGTCGGGAACCGGACAGCCGATCCACCACTGACAGGAATCTGGGTTTTCTCGCCAATCAACTGGTAATCGGCACTGTTGATGCCTGTCAGATCGAAGCGGGCGGGCGCTCCGAAAACCACCCACACATATCCGGCACGTGTAAACACCGCGGCGGGAACCGGTTGGGTCCACTCGAAACGGACCGAGACAACATTGTTGTCCTGGGATGCCGAGACCGGGATGACCGGACCTTCAATCGTCGCCGGATTTCCCTTGCTGAGGCTAGCAACCAGGGATTCGCCCTTCTGCACCGAGCTATTAAGGTCGATATCCTGCAGTCGTGTTGCGGTTCCGAAAGCTTCGGGTTCGACCTCCACTGAACGCCCCGGCGCCGTATCCTGCGCCCGCACGGACGCGGCGGAAGGCGCCGCACTGGCCGGATCCGTCACAGCCTGTCCAGCACCGCCGATATCCGCTGCATTCCCCTGTTGCGCAGGCCCAGCAGTTGCCGGAGGCAGGCCGGCCGGAGCACCGGGTTGTGGCTGCAATCCGAACTGAGCTGCCGCCTCTTTTGCGGAATCCGTCGCCTGACTTTCCGGAATGGCCGCTGTCACCGGCGCCGTCGGGGCAGCTCTGGGCGTGGGCACGGCAGGCTCCGAAGAGGAGGCAGATACCCCCGTCCGGCTCGGCTCCCCTCCGTTCACCACATCCAGAACAATTCGTGTTCCAGTCGTGAAATGCCGGACACCCGCTCGTGCCTGAAGCGGGATCGTGACGTCGATCCCGTTACTCCCCGGAACGGAACTGAAATTCTTGAAGCGCTCAGGAATGTACCGCCGGACCTCGTCATCATTGATCCAGGCCGGGTTTTCGAACCGGATAACCGCGCGATCCGGATGCTCCGAAACGCTGTAGGGCGTTTGTTGCGTCCAGTCGAAAACGAAACGGTAAAAATTATCGTGCGTTCCGGTCCGCACCGACAATTCCGGCACGTTCGGCGGCCTTGGCCTGGTCGGCGGAGGCGCGTTCGGCGCGGGCGCGGCTGCCGGAGTAGAGGCAGGCTGCCGGGCCGGAGCTGGAACGGGAGGCGGAGCAGGAGCTGCCTGCTGGGCCGGAGCGGGCGCGGGCGCTGCTGCCGGAGCGGGAGCATTTCTGTCGAAAAATTCCAGAATCACCGAATTTCCGGCCCGTCTCGAGCGGAAACGTGGATTGCCGGTGAGGTCGATCAGTACTGTCCGGTTATCGTCATCAAGACTGACGCCGGAAACGAAATCCCCGACTCCGCTCGCCACCGGCCCAAAATCGGCGGAGATCGAACGATCGAACACAATGGCCAGGGTGTTTCCGAATTTTTGCGCCTCGTACCCAACCCGGGCCGGCCAGTCAAACCGCAGGCTATCGACGCCATTCGTGCTTCCGCTGGAAATACCGACAGTCTGCGCCCCGGCCGATGCCAAAGTCGCCAGCATCAGACACAGTACCGCCACGCTGCGAATCACGGAGAGCGCCATCCAGGAGCAGCTTCCGGAACGGCGGTTTGCGCGCATCTGTTCAGACTGCCGCATCGTCACCGGTCCCTCTCGTGATAGATCACAAGATCCACCCGCCGTGCCCGGCGATATTGGTCTTCGAGCGGCAATGATGTGTCAATCTCCCCAAACTTGCCATCGGCAGCGCCCCTCACCTCGACAGGCTTTCGATAGCCGAACCGCTGGAGTGTATCCGCAACGGATAGAGCACGGGCAAGCGATAGATCCCAGTTCGAACGGAACTCCCCTGATGGAGAGGTAAATGGCCGGGGGTCCGTATGACCGACAATGTCGATCCGGTTGTCGATCTGGGACAACGCGACAGCCAGGTTGAATAACGCACTCTCACCGGAGGATTGCAACGTCGCCGACCCAGGCCGGAAAAATACGTCGCTGGCCATGGACAGTACGAGGCGGCCGTTCTTCGTCGTAATCGTCGCATCCCGCAGGATGGCGTCGCGGGCCATTGCCACTTCCAGAAGACGCCGCAGATAGCCCAGATCAAAGCCCGGACCGGGATCCTCGGCCTCGATGCTTTCCGGCATTTGCGCTTCGCGCGCCCGTATTTTCGATTCGGTGGAAAAGGCCGACCGCAGGGAGGCCGTGAAGGATTCCCATTGCGGGGCATCCGGCGATGTCATCGAAAACAGCAAGACGAAAAACGCAAGCAAGAGCGACACCAGATCGACAAAGGTCAGCATCCAGGTGACGCCCTGTTTCTCCCCGCGACGGTTTCGCCGTGCCGCCGCCCCTCTCATCGGGCACGCCCTTCAGCACCCAGATGAACGGCAAAACGCACGGTGTCCGGGCCGGGCAACGCACGGAATCCGATGGAAACACTCTCCCGGGATGTTCCGGAGCCGATCATGATTTCGGCGAGCCGGGCCGCCCGTTGCCGGGCCAGAACCATTTCGGCACCG
>TARA_R110002051_G_scaffold87330_1_pt1 | contig 53779 bp, 45 predicted proteins | sample TARA_R110002051 | Tara Oceans TARA_R110002051 (sample SAMEA4397023) | marine metagenome | biome: Polar Biome; feature: [MES] marine water layer (ENVO:01000295) within the mesopelagic zone...; material: water (ENVO:00002006), including particulate matter (ENVO:01000060) such as......
GCTTTAATCTTTTTCATTCGCGCTTTGTTTACGCCAAGATCGGAAAGGCCCAGCCGCGATGCCGATCTAAAGTCAATCTGCGTCCTACCACCTTGTTCTTGTGAAAGTAAAAATTCAACGTCATCTACAAAACCAATTAATTGCGACCTAAATTCTACTCTTATGTAGTTACTTCGTTCTTCAATTATTGTGGTTCGAGGTAGGGAATTAACAATGCCAACTAGTTTTTCTCTTGCTTTTGCCCTTGAACCCTCAAATATAATAGGTGCATTATCTTGAGAGTCATTATCCATACTGCTAAAGCAGTTAGGGGTAATAGGGCAGTCCTTAAGCGTTTCTCCGCTTACACCTAGTTCGGGTGGAGTAACAGAGCAACCGACAAGAGGTAACGAACAAAGTAGCAAATACCGCTTTTTCATAATTTCTCTTTTTGTTTGAACATCGTTTTATACTACAGGTACAGACTAGCACATGTTTTTCCCGCTTTTACTATTCAGCGGTCTGCGTGTTGTTTGTTTGGTGTTTAGCCCGTAAGTAGTGTTGGCATATTATGTTTCAAACTCAGCTTATCGACATACCAAAATTAAAGCCCTTTTGAATGAGTAGATTTGTACAAACGATACATAAATAAATTTCATGATCTTAATTATCAAAGAGCGGCATCAAGTAGTACAATCGCGTTTTTGTTTCATCATTTGTTAGTAGAGCCGTAAAATGAAATTCTTTATCACCCTTATTCGCAACTTACTTGGGGCTATCATTGCATTTGTCGATGTAATAACCCGTGGCACTAAACTAAAACGTTCGCCAGAAAAACAAGTGCAGGTGGCAGAAGAAAGCCAAAAATTGGCTTTATACCAGTTCTTTGGTTGCCCTTTTTGCATTAAAACTCGCCGAGCAATGTACAAGTACAATGTGCCCATTCAAAAGCGAAATGTGTCAGAAGGTTCGCCGTATAGGGAAGAGTTGTTACAAGGCGGCGGAAAAATTCAAACGCCATGTCTTCGAATTGAAAATAACGATGGCGTTGAGTGGTTATATGACTCTAAAGCAATTATCGGCTACTTAGAAGCGCGCTTTGTTGAAGCAAAGTAACCGCACGCAGTAGTATCTAACTTCACTGTAACTGCTGGCCCTACAAATAGGGCTCACCTTCTACGAAGAACAGCTGTAGTGGGAAATACCGCCAGCACCAAAATATTCTCTAGGGCGCAAACGGTAGTAATCACTTTCTGTTTGCGCTGATTGTTCTTCATAGGGCTTGGTAAGCACTTCTTGTAGTGCTTGAATGCGTTCAAAGGTACCCACTTCCGCCTCTTTATACGCTGGCACTACTAGCCATTCACGCCAGGTAAACTTAGGGTTCGTAAGCTTCATTTTTGTCGCGCATTCGTTAATATCACCCGACTTTTCAAGTTGAGCTCGCCAATGTTGAAGCCATTCATTCCACTGGGAAATCATGTCTTCTTTTAACGGAGCATAAAAACTCGTTTTCAGCGCATCAACATCATTAGGAAGGTTAGATAGCTCTCTGAAAAAGTGGTTATAGTCCACCCCGGTGCGCATCATTAAGTGTAACAGTTGCAGTAAAAGGTCATTGTCGTAAACCGCAAGCCCGAGTTTTGCGGCCCACATGTTGTTCATTTTTTCTTGCATGACCGTGGCAAAGTTGCTGCTCACATCGCGCAATGCTGCTAGTTTATCTGGTGTATCGGCAAGCAATGGTTCGATGGCGCGACAAAACATAGCAAAGTTCTTTTCTGCTGCTACAGGTTGATTAAGAAACGAGAAGTGACGACCTCCGCCAGTCCATGGTTGGTAAGCAGGGTCGAACAACTCACAGAATCCAAATGGCCCATAATCTAATGTATATCCTCCCGCCGCGCAGTTGTCGCTATTGAAATTCCCTTGGCAGTAACCTACTCGAACCCAATGGGCCACAAGTGATGTGAGCCTGTCTTGAAACGCAGTAGCAAGGGCAACAAGCTGATCTTCAAAGGGTTGCGCTGTATCGATATCACTTTTATATTCACGTTCAATCAAATGTGCTGCCAACAGCTGAAGCTCTTTTAAAGCCGTAGGATGTTGGTTACTTCGCGCTCGTCTGCCAAAAAGCTCTAGCTGACCCACTCGAATAAATGAAGGGGCAACACGGGTGGAGATGGCCACAAGGTTTGGCACCATAACTTCTGGGTCTTGAGAGTTCGAGCCCTCTAAATACCAAGGCCTGTCGACAGTTTCCGACTGAGACATGAATAAACTAAGAGAACGAGACGTAGGAACGCCCAATGCGTGCATATGCTCTTGTACTAAGAACTCTCGCACACTGGAGCGCAATACCGCTCTGCCGTCTGCACCTCGGCAGTATGGCGTTCTTCCTGCGCCTTTCAACTGCATTTCAAAGCGCTTTCCACTGGTAACCGTTTCAAGCACAGAAAGGGCTCGACCATCTCCATACCCATTGCCCGTTGAAAATGGACATTGCTGAATATATTCGGTGCCATAAATAGACAGTGCGTAGCCGGTAGCCCACCCATAGGGCTTTATCTTGGCGGGAAGGGAAGACATGTCACCTGCAAACAAGCGCATGAATTCAGGGGTTTGAGCAAGGCTATTATCAAACCCTAATTCTTCAAAGAAAGTGTGGCTATGAGCAACGTATTTGGGGTTTTCTATGGGGGTTGGTGTTACCGGTACATAATGACCAGAGAATACCTGCCTTGGGTTATGCTCATTGCCGTCATCTTGCGCTTGTGGATCTACAACTAGGCTGTTAAGAAACGAATAATCAACGTAGTTTGCAAGGTCGCTAATAGTTTGAATTGGCTGTTCAGTTTTACTTTCTTGATTATCTAACATTGGCGCCTCTTTAAAACGTTTGATTTAAACGGCATTGTACTACATATGAATCTCGTTGCTTTACACTGCGATGAGTAAATGAAGTAGCACTGCATAAAAATGTTCGCCGATAAGCGGCATCATTAGCTATTGCTTCCAGGCTTAGCCATGAAAAACGCGTTCTTCTTGAATAAAAGCTGCTTGCAACCCTATAGATACGATTTTAAACTCTCATTTTTTTCAGATCCGTTACGGAAATTTTATATGAGCTACAATAATGTCGATGCGTTAACAAAGCACCTTAATGATTCTCCCGAAAGCGTTGAGTTTGGTGATGTTATTGCTCTTATCGATAGTGCATTTACTTTCACGCCAACGGCTTTTACCAATGGCGAAGTAACCAATGATGCTAACCAAAACAATGGTTCGTGCAAGTTACTCGCGCTAGGGCAGCACCTTCAACTTAGCCAAGGGCAAACGTTGGCACTGTTTGGTGGCTTCTATCGTGATGACGTTTTGAAAAATCCTGATGGTGATGACCACGCAAATATTCGCAATTTTATGCAGTCAGGGCATGAAGGCGTGAGTTTTGATACTTTCCCGCTATCCGTTAAAGGCTAGGCTTTTATCTGGTCTCAGAAGCCCTTAGCGTTAGCACTTCTGCGCCGGTCGCCGTTACCAATACCGTGTGTTCCCATTGAGCAGATAGCTTCTTATCTCTTGTCACAACGGTCCAACCGTCTTTTTTAAGCTTTGTTTTGTAAGTTCCTTGATTAATCATGGGCTCTATTGTGAATGTCATACCTGCTTCCAATTTAAGCCCAGTTCCCGCGCTACCAAAGTGGAGAATTTGAGGCTCTTCGTGCATTTCCTTCCCAATGCCGTGGCCACAATAATCTCGAACAACACTGTAACCATGTTTCTGCGCATGCTGTTGAATAGCAAAGCCAATATCACCAATTGTCGAGCCGTGCTTAACGGTGTCTATGCCTTTGTACATCGCTTCATACGTTACATCAATCAATCTTCTCGCTATGGGTGACACAGTGCCAATAGCGTACATTTTGCTGCTATCCGCAATATAACCATTTTTTTCAAGGGTAATATCTATGTTGACGATATCGCCATTTTTGAGCTTTTTGGCAGCAGATGGAACGCCATGGCAAACAACGTCATTCACAGAACTGTTAAGCACAAATTTATATCCGTATTGCCCTTTACTTGCGGGTCTCGCATTAAGGCAGTCAACAATGTACCGCTCTACAAAGCTGTCAATTTCAAGGGTGGTAATACCTGGGGCAATAAAACTATCTAGTTCACTGAAAACCTTTGCCAGTAATTTGCCAGACTCTCGCATGAGTGAAATTTCACTCGCTGATTTTATAAGGCTATTCACTGACTAACCTTACTGAAAATACGTTTTGAGAGCGCATCTCCAAATCAATGATCTGTTCGTAAGATAATTTAGGGTTTTGCTCTGCTAGCCGACCGACTTTCATCCAAAATTCTGCTTGCGAATTAATAGAGCGTTCCATAACCGCGCTGGTTTTACGCACCTCTTCATGTAGAGCATCAGATATTTTAACAATTCCCATAATCAATCCATATAATATATGCAATGCTACATAATGTACTAATGCGTATGTTATGTCTAACGAAAAGTAGTCAATAAGCGCAGATTAAACCGCGCTACTAAATGCACAAACTTGAGTTTGGTCCTTTAATTTATTGGTAGAAAGCCTTAAAACTATTCGGGCTCATAGAGGGCATTTTTCCCGCCACCTGACTGGTGAAGCCAGTTTTCTCTACGTGTAAATAGGGCAGGGGCTGCCACGTTAACCTTATCAATTAACGCATTGATATCGTGGTGAACGAGTTCACCATTTTCTACTACTATTTTACCTGCCACCATGGTCATATCCACATCTTGCCCTTGTACTGCATGCACTACATTATGGTGAATATTCATAAGCGGGCCGTCATCGATAAGGGGGGTCATTCGCGGTGTATCGGTACGAATGCTAATGATATCTGCTGATTTCCCCACTTCTAGCGAGCCGGTTACGTTATCCAATCCAAGAGCTTTGGCGCCATCAATGGTTGCCATGCGACATATGCTCCAAGCGTCTAAGGCGGCGGCGTCTAAATTAGAAAACTTAGCAAGTAACGAAGCGGTTTTCATTTCTTCAAACATATCCAAGTTGTTGTTTTCTTTTTCGCCATCAGTGCCTAATCCAACTGAAACGCCAGCGTTTAACATGGCAACTACTGGGGCTGCGCCAGAAGCGAGTTTCATATTACTCACAGGGTTGTGCGCTACCCCTATTTTCCGTTCAGCCATTAGCGCTATTTCACTGCTATCAGCCCAAACACAATGCGCTAGCAATGTTTTTGGCGCATTGAGTAAGCCGAACTTTTCCAATGCGTGAATAGGTCGAATATTGTAGCGTTCAAGCGTTTGCTCTACATCAAAATGACTTTCGTTACTGTGGGTATGAAAACCTACCTGATAGTCGCGACACATATCGCCTATGCGTGTAAGTGCTTTGGGCTCTGCATAGAATAAATGTTCTAAGCCTACCCATACGTGAATACGACCCTCTGCCTGCTGATGCCACGTATTAATAAGTGATTCATTACTGTCGAGAGTTTCGAAATAATTATGCTCTGGGTGCTCCGCAACATAAGGCACTAAACATGCTCTTATGCCTAATTGTTTCGCAGCCTCAGCACTACCTTCCATATAGCGCCACATATCAACAATACAGGTTGTCCCAGACATCAAGGCTTCTGCGTAGCATAGCCACGATGATAGACGTGCATCTTCTGGGGTTAAAACCCGGTGCATGGGGTCGATAAATTGTTGTAACCAGTCCCACACCGGCAAGCCTTCAGCTGTGCCGCGCAACATGCCTGAATGGCAGTGTGTATTAATTAAGCCAGGCATTAAAATACGCTTAGCCATACGAGTTATGTTTGCATGGGGATAGCGGGCTATTACATCATTTGCTTTTCCTATGTGCGCTATCTTGCCGTGCTCTACTACGATTGCGCCGTCTTTAATAACCGTATTTTCACGGTCCATAGTCACGATGTAATCTGCGTGATATAACATTTGAGTCATGATGGTTTACCTTTTTAAATCTTGATTTAATAGCGCGTTAAGCACAATAGCGGTACATACACTTAAAATAATGCCACTGTCGGTAAACACGTGGCTCCATTCAGGTAAATACTGAAAATAGGTAGGGGTAAGCATGGGGATTAAGCCAATACCTAAGCTTGAAGAAACAATGAGCAAATTTGAGCGTGAGTGATTGAACTCAACCTGACTTAAAATCCGCACGCCCATGAGTGCCACTGTGCCAAACATCACCATAGCGGCGGCGCCTAACGCGTATTGGGGGATAGAGGCAACAATAAATGCCATTTTAGGCACACAGCCAAGGGCAATTAAAATAAGCCCGCCCGCTGCCGTTACATACCTACTTTTTACTCCGCTAATGGTTACTAAACCTATATTCTGAGAAAAAGAGGTATACGGGAACGCGTTAAAAATTCCCCCAATCAAGGTGCCTAAGCCATCTGACCTAAGACCGCGAATAAGATGTGGTTGATCTACTTCTTTGTCGACAAGCTTTCCCAAGGCTAAAAACATTCCTGTCGACTCGACCATGGTGACCAACATCACCAAGCTCATTGAAACAATGGCAAAAATATCAAAAGTTGGCATCCCTAAACTGAGGGGCTTGATAATGTGAAACCACGATGCTTCATGCAACCCATCTAGTTTTACATCACCGAGTAACCAGGCGGAAAAGAAACCGATTAACATGGCCAATAGCACAGCAACATTGGCGATAAACCCGGTTGCAAACCTATTAATAACTAAAATAACGGCTAATTGTATTAAGCTAATAAATAGGTAAATGGGTTTGCCGAAGTCAGGGTTTGGCGAACCGTCCATTAACGTAGGGCTGCCTCCTGCAGACCACTCAATCGCTACTTTCATCAGGCTAATGCCGATGACTAACAACACAGATCCCGTGACTACGGGAGGGAAAAATCGGATAAATCGCCCCATGAGGGGAGCACACACAATGCCGACTATGCCAGAAACAATAATAGCGCCATAAATACCCGGCAAACCCAGATCTGGGTTCAGCCCTATCGCAATCATGGGGGAAATAGAGGTAAAGGTTACGCCCATCATGATAGGTAGTCGTATACCAAAGTATTTATTGCCAAAGCACTGGACCAGCGTGGCTAAACCAGCGGCAAATAAATCGGCATTAATAATAACAGACAGGGTGTCTTTGGGCAGTTGCAACGCAGCGCCTAAAATTAGCGGAACGATAATACACGCCGAATACATCACAAGCACATGTTGTAATCCAAGCAGGAAAGTATGCGAAAGGGGTAATCGTTGATCGACGGGGTGAACGTGACTGGTTATTTTTGTTGTGGCGTCATGGTTAGGCATTGCGTTCCTTATCAACATAGCAATATCACTAATTTACTCTGTCGAATTTCATGTGCAAAATGGGAACTATTAAAATTTTTAATACAACGAGCCGTAAATGCGTTTATCGTTAGAACAATTGACCGCGTTTTGTAGCGTAGCCAGTGAAAAGTCGTTCTCAGCCGCGGCAAGAAAATTAGGCAAATCTCAATCTGCGGTAAGTATTTCTGTGGCAAATTTAGAGATTGATTTAGGGGTAATCCTATTTGATCGCAGTAGTCGCTATCCTAGTTTAACCAATCATGGAATATCGTTATTACGAGACGCTGAAGCGATATTGCACCAATGTTCGTCTATGGAGAACCGTGCAAACAGCATAGCGTCTGAGCTTGAAAGCCAAGTGGTGGTGGCCATTGATGACGCTATTCCATTTCAATTGTTAAATCACAATTTAGCTGCGTTCGGGGAAAAATTTCCGTTTGTAGACTTAAATATACTGCACCCGTCTTCGCATTATGTACAACAGTCTATTGAACAAGGTGATGCTTCGTTGGGGGTGATGTGCGCGGGCACTAACTATCCACAACACCTCCACTTTAAGCGCTTGGGTAACATTACTTTCGTTAACGTGGCACACAAGAACCATCCACTTACTCGATTACCCCAAGTTAGCTTTGACGATTTGAATCGACATAGGCAACTGGTGTATCTGCCATTACGAGATAGCTTACCAACAAGCGAGTACCTAAGTGGCAGTAGTCAATGGCGCATGGGCAGCTATTTAGCGCTAATGAATACCCTTAGTGCCGGTATGGGGTGGGCTACCGTACCTAAGCAATTAATCATCGATTTGCAGCTACAAGATGAATTGGTTGAACTTGCCTTAACCTCTTATCCCCACACACAATGGACCGTTGGCGTTGATTTAGTCTGGTCTTCAAACCAACGTTTTGGCCAAGCGGTAGGGTGGTTACGAGATGCATTGGGGTTAACGCCTATTTAAACAGGCCGCGGGTTAACTTGTAATAGTGCATAGGTTGCTAATGGCTGTGCAGATAACGGCCTAAAATCAAGCTAATGGGCATATAAATGAAAGTATATTCTTTGGATTAATTCATTATTGGGGGGAATTTATTAACCTGAAGGATTAATCTATGAGTTACCCCAATACCCTTATTTTTGTCGACTTAACCGCTGACGAACCAGCTGCGGCGGGGGAGTTTTACGCTGATGTATTTGGTTGGGAAAACGATCCTCGTCCTATGGGCGTTTTTCATCGTTTGGTGCCTGGTGGCGTAATGCGTGACAGTGATGGCAACGATACCGCTATCGGTAATTATCACTTGGGTATTCACAAAGCCTCGAATGTCAGGCCTCATCCTAATCCAGAAGGGGTGGAGCCACGCACGGTATCAGAACACGGTCGTAAGTCTCGGGTTTGGATTTTAATTAGCGACGATGACAGTATTGAAGCTGTTTTAGACAGAGCGGTTTCTCGCGGGGCCACAGTGCTGTGGACAAATCATTTTTGGGCCGAGTTTAACGGGATTAACTCGGCCTTTAGAGACCCATGGGGCAATGAAATTATTTTATGGATTAAAGGTGGAGAGGACCCCCAAATACCGGCACATTTTACGCAAGAATAAGGGCGCTGCGATTACCTGTTAGGCGTTGCCTAACAGGTAACCTAACGTTGTATTAACTCTTCACTGCAATGGGCTTCTCTCCTTTAACCCAAAGTCGGTGGGCCATGCGCTGGTATTTTTTATCATCATATAAGGTGCCTGTGTGCAGCGTGCAGCGATTATCCCACATTAGTACATCGCCTTTTTGCCATTTGTGAGAATACACATACTTAGGCTGAGTAATAAATTCTACTAGTTCATCTACCAGTTTCATCGCTTCGTCGTCGTCCATACCAATAATATGTTTTACGGTGCCTGTACTTATCCAGAGTGCTTTACGGCCATCTTCGGGGTGCACGCGTATCATAGGGTGAATAACGTCGGGGTTTTCTCTACGTATTTCATCGGTAATTTCATAACTATTGAAGTCGCGGTTTTGAATGAAATGTACCAATGAATGATGAATTTTTAATGGGTCAAGTTGTGCTTTTTTACTCTCGGGAAGGTCTTCGTATGCCGCCACTTGGTCGGCTAATAAGGTCTCGCCTCCCTCATCAGGCACGGTTACCGCATACAACATCGTACACATGACTGGCTCTTCTTTATAAGAATAGTCAGTGTGCCAACCAAGGCCATCGTTATGTGCGCCTAGCGGTTCACCATTTTCGTCAAGCATGTTAGATATTTTAAAAATATGCGGGTAGTCAGGTAAACAAAACTTGGTTTGAGTGTGTAATTCTGGCTCACCAAATACCTTAATAAAACGCATTAAGTCATCAGGTTCCATGGTTTGATTGCGCAGCAAAATGGCACCGTGTTGTTGAAACGCGGTCGCCACTTTTTCTAACGTTGATTGATTTGCTGCCTGCAAATCAACATCAATTATCTGCGCGCCAAAATCGCCTTTTAGTGGCTTAATCGTAAGTGCATCGTTATTTTCTAAAGATGTTGTCATAGCTTTACTCTCGTCGTTCACGATTTGCGTTTGCCGCACACTGACAGCGCCGTTAATGCGTATATTAATGCACTATCGACAAGATCTTGTGGCGTGGCATGGGATCGTGGCATGCCAGACGTTACCGCAGGTACGCGCTGCATGTTGAATACGTTGTGATCGCGCCACATGCTTGAGTATGCAGGGTGGGCGAGGGGGATTGCATGTCCCTTAGTGGCTTGAGTTGCATTACATAGCGATTTTACTAAGGGAGATACGGCTGATTTGTCGGCTTCAAAACCATGGCGAACCACCATAGGTTCAATGTCAAAACTGTCAATGTCTAGGGATGACATCACCTTTTTTAGCTCGTGATATGATTGCGCAGCGGTTTGCTTAGCGGTTAACCCTACTTCTACGTATATTGAGCAAACATCGGTCCCTGCTCCGAACGTTAAGGGAGAGCCAGCCTTAATGGCATCTATTTGTACTTTAGGTACAGAGCTGCCACCTTCGGTATTGTAGTGGTTATCACGTTCATACTGTTGCGACCATTGATGCAGCGCATCAATCACGTCGCCTAGCTTATAAATAGGGTTAGGGTGCTTATTCGTTTGGGCGGGGGCATCTAAAATAGGAGTGAAAACCCCTTCGCCAAATATTTGAATACGATACAGTACATATCCGTTACCTTGCCAGGTTACGCCCCAGTCGCAGCCTTCCGCGGCAATAGCATAATCAGCAATAACGCCGCCATGGTGAAACAGATAATGGGCCCCTATATCTTTTCCCATATAGTCAACACCTTGCCATTGTTCCATAGGCTCAGGGCCAATTTCACCGGGGCAGGCGGTTAAATATAACTTGCCGTTAAGTTCAATGCCTGCTGTTTGCAATGCTTTGGCAGCCATTAAAAAACAGGTCATTGGTCCTCTGTCGTTACTAATAGGAAAGCCACGAAATGTGCCGTCTTCAAGCCAACATTGCTGCCATTCAGGGTTGCTTAACGTTTTTTGAGAGAACTTATGTCGGTTTATATGCGCGTCGTCACTGGGGCTCTCGGTGTCTAAATGAGCAGTAAAAAGCAGGTTTTTTCCCTCGCCCCTACCGCCATATTCACCAATCACATTTTGACGTTCAGGTGTAGCACCACACTGGCGAGGGTTAAAGCCGTTGTGCTTTAACCATTCAAATACGAATGCGGAAGATTCAGCCTCGTAGCGAGACTGGCTTGGAATATTGCCTAACGTTAGCGCCAGTTCGGTTATTTCATCTATGTCGATGGCATTTTTCAACGTGTTTATATCATCATCAGTAATCTGATAAGCCACATTGGTATCGCAAGAATAGAGAGGTTGCGTCATTTGGTTGCTTCCCACAGTTGGCAAATTTTCTGAGTATTACTGAGAAGTGCGAAATTAATTTCCATCGCTCGTAAACTGGCGATATGTAAATCTTCTTCGTAAGCAGCACAGGAGTCGGTGGCCACAATAGCGTGATAATCGTAATGAAATGCGTCTCTTACACTCGACTCTACGCAGCATTCAGTGGTTACCCCACAAAATACCAAGGTGTCTCGTTGCATGGCTTGAAGTTGCTGATGAAGCGGGGTTGAAAAAAACGCACTGTATCGGGTTTTATAAATTACCGTGTCTTTATCTGTGGGCTGTGGTCCATAGAACGCCATGCCAGCCGTTCCCTCTCGGCAAATAGCGCTTTCAACTTTTGCATCTCTTCCTTGGCGTTTCATCCATTCTTGCCACGTAGCAGAATCGTCTTGTTCACGGGTTTTAAGGCCAATAAAAAAAACCGGAATGCCGTTTCGATGTGCGCAGTCAACCAAGGTTTGCATGTTATCTATGGCTGGCTTTACCACGTCCATATTAAGACCAAACTGACCCAGCAGCCCCGTAGGGCTAGCAAAGTCATTTTGCACATCAATAACACACAGTGCAGTACGTAATGGGTTAATCCACTCTGCTTGTAAGGAGGTGTTAGCCATAATGTGCTCGAACTGCAGGAAGAATATGTTGGCCAAATTGGTGTAAGCCTTTTTCATAATCATCAAAAATAACCATGACACCGTCCATCTCAGTGTTATCGATCATTTCGATAAGCTGTGCTTTTACCGACTCAACAGTGCCAATAAGTTCTCTGCTCATAAAGGCGCCTTGTGCACGAATAACCATGGCGTTATCTTTTAAGGCGGGGTCTATTCCATAGGAACGCATCATACCTTCTATGGCACCTGCATCTTTTCCTTCGCGGTAATAGTCGGCTTTGGCCTGCGCTTCTTTTTCGGTGTCTTCAATAATCAGCGTTGTCATGCAGTAACATTTCACAGATGTATTAATCTCTTGTGCAATTTTGCGTGCCATTCGCGTTATTTTTAGGGTTTCTTCATCATCTTTGCCACCAACAAAACAGGCATCAGTATTTTTTACCGAAAATCTAAGTCCACGCTCAGATTGACCTGCACACACGGTAAAGGGTTTCTGTGCTGGTTTTGGCTGTGATACGCAATCATCAAACTTAAAATATTTGCCGTTATAGTCAACGTGATCGTCTTGCCATAATTTATGCACTAAGTCGCTCCACTCTTGTGCGTATACATAGCGTTCGTCGTGATCAATATCGTCGCGCCACGCGCCCATTTGATTTAGTTCGTCTCTAAATGAACCCGACACAATATTTAAACCTGCGCGGCCTTCTGATATCTGGTCAAGGGTGGCCATCATTTTGGTAACCGCACCTGGATTCATCATTAGCGTATGTACGGTGGCAATAATCTTGGCGTGTGTGGTTGCCTCGGCAATGCCTGCCATCATGGTTAACGACTCTAATGAGGTTCCCCAGTGTTCGGTTTTACCGCCATAGCCGCGCCATTTTGCCATAGACATAATGAAGTCCATTTTGTAACTGTCAGCAATCATGGCTGCACTTTTATTTTGTTTATATGAAGCATCAAGTGTTGGGGTGTTTTCTGACACAATCCATCCGCCATTTGCGATGGGCAAAAATACACCAAACTCTTTAGTATTCGTTGTCATTTTAGCTACTCCTTCACGACAGCTATTACTCGCCAACCTTGGCGGCAAGCATTTTATTAATGGTTGGATCGGGGGAAATGTTTTGTTTCTTTCTTTGCTGATCAAGTCTTGGCGGGCGCATAAAGCTTATGCCCAGAAATACCACCAAAGGTAAGGTTCCTATCAATAGAAAAGGGGAGACAAAAGAGCCGGTTGCATCGCTCATATAGCCACTGATTAGGGGCGCGGCAGACGCCACTGTGGCGCCAATATTCATCAGTGAAAAAAGCGGTAAGTAAGGCCCTGTGCCAAAGTACCGAACTAATAGCACGGTGCATGACAAAAAGGTAAGGCCAAACCCAAAGCCAATGGCAAATGAATAAAAGCCTAGGGTGACTAACGATTGCCCAAAACTTAATGCAAACATGCCTCCGGCTAACAACATCAGTGCGACTTGCAGCATTATTTTAGGGTCGAAAAATTCGCCAATGAAGCCGCCTACAATGCGGGAAATAGCATTACAAAAAGCCTCGGCTGACAGCAATGTGCTGGCAATGGCAAAAGAAATACCTACTTCAGTTAGATGTGCTACAGAAAAGCTATTAACTGTAATGCCTACAAATAGCACGGTAGAGTAGGCCGCTAATAGAAGAAGGTATTGTGGTGTTCTCACCGCCTCACGAAATGTCCATACTTGTTCGGTTTCATACACCCTTTGTTTTTTGGGTTCTGATTTCATGTGCTCAGGAGGGCGTTTTAACCGTTGTGAATCGGTGAAAAGTAGCGAACCCAGCATGAAAATAACCGACACAATAATGGCCGCTAACATGACTAGCCAATGGAAACGCCAATTGCCTAGCACATCGGTTGCCATCCACACTACCACTGGGCCTACCACGCCGCCTAGGCCGCCAACGGTATAGTAAAAGCCAAATGCCGTTGAGTGCTTTTTAAAGAAGTGGGTAATAATGTACGTGCCAGGCACTGAACCTACAAACGTGTAACCCATACCGGTGAGTATACAGCCTCCGAAATAGGTTAGAGGGGTGGTGGTTTGAAACAGCATAACAAAGCCAGTAGACAGCAATAGCAAACCAATAACTAAGGTGAAAGGTACTCCCCATTTCCTGATGGTGAGTGTAGGTAAGTAACCACTTAGTCCACATGCTATGCCTAGGAAGGTGAAGCCTAGGCCCGCAGTTGTCCAATCCCAATCTAGCTCACTGACCATGGCAGGTAAAATAACACCCAGTGAGGTGAAAGTGGCCGCGGTAATCACGAAAAAGCAGAGACTAAAAGCGCACAACACAATTCGCGCCTGTGTGTCAGCGGTTAACTTACCCATATACGTCTCCAATAGTTTTGTTGTTTAGAAAACTTGTAAATAAACAAATGTTGTCATTAAAATTTGTAGTTGAGTGATGCGCGCCACTCGCGACCTTTTCCGGGTAATACAGCAACGTCACCATATAAATCCTGTAAGGGCGTGAAATACTCTTCATCAAATACATTGTCGATATTTAGGCTAAACGCCCAATCTTGGTATTCTAAAAAGAAGGCACCTTGTACTAACCAGTAACTTGGATATTTAACGGCATTTTCTGCCAAACCCGATGTTTCGGAAACATGGCGAACGCCCCAGGTTGACCCTACGCGGTCAAACATGCCCGCTTCCGTAACATACGTGGCGTAAATACTCGTGACCGAATCAGGAATGCGTCTGTCTTGTAACTCACCTAGGTAATAATCGCTTCCAGTCTGGGCGTAAAGGCTGTCGTTAAACCCAAAGGCAGCGACAGATACTCCGTAATTGCTCACGTCATCTAACCCAATATCCCGAGGATTAATAATGTAGTAGCTGTTAAAGCCATCTATATAGGTGGTTTCTTGCGTATTACTGGTTAAGCTAAAGCTTAAGTTTTCGCTAGCAAGAACCCGCAACTCTAGTTCCGCACCTTCACTTTGCGTTCTATTTACTGTGGTTCCACCCACAGTGCTTAGTTCTGTACGCTCTTGTTGGTAGGCGGCAATCGAGCCGGTTACAATACCTTCAAATAGTTCTAGTTTAACCCCACCCTCTATGAGCTTGCCTTCAGAGAGCCACTCTGAATTGGCGATAAGATCGGGAGATACTTCACCCGCCTGACTGAATTCTATTGCCGATGATTCGGCATAGCTAACATAGGGTCGAATGCCTGATTCAAAATTCAACAGCAGCATTGCGCTATAGGTAAAATCACCATCGCTCGCTGTGGCTTGGGTTTCGGATGCGTAGGAGTAAACGGGGTCACCATTCTCGGTAGACTCTAAATCGTAATAGTCATAACGGGCACTAAGCGACAGGTTCCACACTGAATAGGCGTTGATATCGACCATGGCAAAGGCCGCCGTATCAGTCCATGTTGATTGGGTGTCTAAATCCCAGAAAAAATCAGAGTTGAACGGTGAACCCATAATGTCGTTAGGCATAGCGCCAACGGATATATCACGTCGGCTAATGGCTATTTGGCCACCGTTATAAGACTCTTTTTTATCCGCATCGTAATAGCGGCTGCTTAGGCCAATATTATACGACCCGGTAATATCATCGCTAATGCGGCCAAATGAACTAATATAAGACACTCTGGCTTCCACGGTATTGGCTGAATAATCGGCGGGGAATCCATAGCTTACAAAGCGTTCGTTGCTCAGGTAATCAGCAAACAACTGAAATTTTAACTGGCTGTCATCGTTAAATAACTTAATAAGATCAACATAGCCCGTTAACGTAGTCGTGTCTGAAAAATCACTGTCACTGGTATATACATCTTGGCGAGACAATTGGGTGGTTCCCACCCCTGTATCTAATGCCGCTACGTTAGCGTCGGCGTATAAGTAGTAATCAGGGTAATGAGTCAGCTTGGCAAAATAGGTAGGGTCTTGCGCTGAAAGTTCAGCCCATTCCATTTGGCCATTACCATTTGAGTCAACTAAGTCGGTATCCCTACCGGTAATATAAGTACCATTATTAATTAGTTCTTGTGTAACGCGGTTCCAGCCTGGGGTTTGTACATAGCCTTCAGACGTATAAGACATAATGCCCGCTGCAACTTTCCAATCGTTACTTAACTCGAAATCTGCAGCCACCTGAATCATTTGATGTTCAGGCTCAATGCCATTGTAGAAACTGCCTGAATCTTCAACCTCTACATAGGTATAAATTCCGCCTTCAGCACTTCCAATATTGACCGGTAGCCCAATTTGGAAACTGGCATTCTTTTTATCATATGAGCCAATCGTGACATCAACTTCACCCACTACTTCAGGGAGAAAACCGCCGCTTTGGCTAAGTCGCGCTGTTTTGGGTTCAAGGTTTAACAAACCGCCAATTTTACCAGGGCCAAAGTTAGCTGTGGGAGGCCCTCTAAGAATATCTACTCTTGATGTTGAACCAATTGGCGTTTGATACGTTCCTCTATTTTCAATACGTTTGAAACCATGGAAATACGTTTCAGCCAAGGTTCCTCTTACATTTAGTGCGCCTTCAACACCATAGTAAGACGCTGTGAACGTACCCGGCGCGACGGCGGTTAAATCGTCTACCGTTGTCACGCCAAATGCTTTTAACGTATCGTCACTGACAAACGTTGCCGAGCGCGGTGTTTCTAATAGCGATTTTTCAAAGCCAAAAAGTAAATTGCTTGGCTGGCTTTCAAGAAATCCCGCTATATCCCGTGTTGCTACAACGGAGATGACTTCTACGGGCGCGGTCTCGTTATCGCTTTGGCTTGCTTCGTCTTGTGTGAGTGTTTGTGCAAGTAAATGATTACCCGCGCCATACATCACAACACAAGCAAGCGAAACTGATTTAAATATGCTGTTAAATTTTCGCATTGAGTGAACCCTTCTGTTGTTATTGTTTTGCAGCTGGGTATTACACTATCAAGTTAGTTAACGTCACTTTTGTAGCTATCCGTCTAAGTACTTGACTATTTATGCAATCGCGCACTTTATATCGACGTATCATTAACCTGTTTATTGTTTTGGATGATGAGTGAATATTGCCTTGGGGATAACTGCATGTACGCCCCAGTTTCCATCTACAACTTGTGTCACGCCAAAGTCTACCGCCACTGAAATCAGTGAAATGGCTTCATCTTCGCTTAGTGCTTGTGAGTTCATCAGAAACCGGCGGGCTTTGCGAAACGCATCTCGCATTGCTAAATCAATGGTTGATTGATTATACACTTCACTTTGTGCTTCGTTGCCAAGCTCCTTCAAGTAATTCGGATGACTGAAACCTAATACGACCCATTCGTCATCGGTTTCAATGAGAGGGAAGTCTACATCAAAATACTGCCCAGAAGTATCTGCGCGCTTATGAAGAATAACTTGAAATACCCCCGTTAATGAACACTCTATGGCGGTGCCGCACAGTTCAGAATCACCTTGACTGGCATGAGGGTCGCCCACCGATAACATTCCCCCTTCTACAGCCACAGGAAGAAACACCTTCGATCCTTTACCGAGTCGCCAATTGTCTAAGTTACCACCTTGGTTAGAAGGAGGAACTGAATCTACCGCACCGGTATAATTTGGGGCTAAACCAATAGTACCAAAATGTGGGCGAAGTGGAATTTCCACATTTTTCAAAATATCGAAGTTCTTTTTTGTTTTACTGTGATCGACCGGCACGCCGGGATAATCTATGCGATCATGCACGACGCCAAAGGGGTCGACTTGGGGGATCCAGCGATAGTTATAAACCGCGTGTGCACAGTAAGGTTTTTCCGATTCGTCAATTTCGTAAATCGTAACCACTTCTCTAGGTTTTGGCTCAGTAAGCAGATCGTTATAGTGAAACCCCCAAAAGGTAGCGGCATTTGAACCAAAGCTTCTTCCTTTATATTGTTCACTGTGGTTGTGGCGAGTTTGAATGTCGAGTATTCGTAATTCAACCAAATCGCCTGGCATCGCGCCGTTAATGTGAATGGGGCCTGTACACACATGTACGCCAAACCCTTCACCCGCTCCTCTACCATAAATAGAAGCATCTATAGGGCCTGCGCCGCGTCTATGTACGTTTTTAGTGTCTTTCGTCCATTTGAATACGCTTTCTGCGCCTGGGTCGTCTTTAATCATACGAGCGTAGTCATCGTAGGCGTGGTGGGTTAACGTTTCTATCGTTACTTTTTCATGGGAGTTCATGTACAGCACAGGTGGCAAATCTTTATCGAAATAGCCCCAATGAACGGTATCTTTGTTGACGGGAATATAGTGATGAACCGATGCAGCTTTCGCGTGTGCCTGTGTTACGCTTTTGGGCGGTGTAGAGCGACTGGCTAGGGCATCTAGGCTATCGCTAATTTCCACCTCACTCACGGGTGTGCTTTTTACATGGCTAGATGGCCGCCCACGGGTCTGTTGTCGTTCTTCTTCTTTAGCGGCTTTTAACTTAGAACGTTTGCGGTACTCTCGGGGAGACAGTTCAACATAGTCTTTGAATGACCGACTAAAATAGGCCGAGTCATTAAAGCCCCATCTAAAACAAATCTCTGAAATTGATAACTGTGCATGAACAGGGCTATCAAGGTCTTCTTTGCAGCGCTCTAGTCGACGGTTGCGAATATAGCGGCTGAAGCTTTGATCGACAGACTCAAAGAGTTTTTGTAGATAACGAGGGGAAATTTTGTGTTCTTTGGCGACTTCACTCAAATTCAAATCGGGGTTGGACAGCCTTACTTCAATACCTTGACAGATTCGATGCAATAACGCGGCCTTTACACCAGCGGCTCCCCCTAATGAACGTGTATCGGCTTCTGGAAATAGCGCCGCAATAAGAAACTCGGGAACCGCCAGTTCAATAGGCCTGAGTTGATCTTCTGTGAGTGACTCTAGGTTATTGGCCAGCGACACTAACATCGCTGCTAACGTTTGGGCTGGGCCAGAATGACTAGGTAAGTGAAGCATGTGCGTTGGCAGTGGGGCTATCAGCCTCGCGTTAAAGGCAATATTCGGTATGGTGACGAAGAGCTGTTTAAAATTGGAATGCAAGGTGAGTGATGTTTTAGAGCCCATGGCACCGAAAACCAAGTCGCCAGGTATGACTTCAAAAGAACGGTTTCCTTCACGAATCGTCATTCTACCTTCAAGGGGAAATGCCACCCAAACGCCATCGTTTGAGTTTTCCTTTTTCGCGATAATGTTTTGGGCACCGGAACTTAGCCGGATAAACTCAATACCCTTAGGCGTTGAAATATTGTGCATGTCGGCATAGAAGTCATCAATATTTCCTTTGTACTCACAAAATAAACCCAATTTCCCTAACGCGTCTTGCCATTTAGGCATTTTGTCCATTCTTGAATAGGCGTCAGTTGAAAAGTCCCAACTTCGATTTAGCATAGTGTTCTCGCTTGAAATTCTCGCGTAATTACGGATAACAATTTATTAAAGCCAGCGTGAATTGGTCTTACAATGCAGGACGAAGCAAGTTATATACCAGTAGGGTAAATTAAAAAAGCCGCACCTCATTTTTCAATGAACCACGACTTTCTAAAAGGGGGATGAGTATTGTAAGTACTAACTATTGTCAGGCTCACCAGTATCAACAATGCTCCTAAGAATTTTCCCGTGAACCCCTTGAACAGTATCTACTACTTGTGTCACGCCAAAGTCACTGCCTACACTCATTAAGGAGTACGCGTCATCTTTACTTAACCCCCGATGCGTTGAAAGTAGTTCAAGCATGTCTAATGAGGCGTTTTTCATGGCTATGTTTAAATCTTCATCAAAGCCGTGCACCACAAAGTAGTTCGGCGTTTCTAGAAGTGGCGAGGGAAATGCAAAGTCTTTCCTCAGTATGATTTGCATGGTGACATCCAATGACGCCTCAATGGCAGTGCCACTAATCTCACCATCACCTTGTGAAACATGAGGGTCGCCAATAGAAAATAATCCGCCTTCCACTTGAACGGGGTAGTACATAGTGGAACCTGCACCAATGCGCCAATTATCAATGTTGCCGCCGTGCTTACCAGGCTCAATGGTACTTACGCGGCCGCTAGCATCGGGTGCCACACCTGCGGTACCTAAGTGTGGACGCACGGGAACTCTAACTCCATTAAGGGTAGTTTCTCGCTTGCACTCTGGGCATTCGGTAATGGTTCCTGGTACTTCATATTTTCCCGAAAAGTCGTAGGCGTAATGGCCATGTGCTTGCATGCTAGCCATGTCTAGTCGGTAAATCGTCACGCGCTCTTTTTCGCCCAGTTCACTGTATAAATGCCCCCAATGCGCGGCTAAATTAGACCCGTATGAAAAACGAGGGCGCATAGACAAGTAACGCACTTCTAACATGTCGCCCGGCTGCGCGTCCTTCACATATATGGGGCCTGTCATTAGGTGAACACCAGGGTTTCTATCGGCAGCGGGTATACCTTTCCAAATTTGCTTTAGGCTTTCATCCATCATCAACTCTGGTGCGTCTCCAGCGTGATGAGTAATCGCTTCTGCTTGAATAATATCGCCGCTTTCCACTACTAATGAAGGTGCTTCAGTGGCGGAAAAATAGCCCCAATGGCAAGTGTCTACGCTTGCCTTTAACGTGTGCATTGCGTTTGCTTGACTGCGATCTTCTTGGGTTAAATCATTCACATTTAGCAATGACATAATCACTCCTGAATTATTGTAGTTAGATTACTTGTTGTCAGATTAAGGCTATCGATGCCTATGTTCTTGACTGAGTACGCCAGCTTAATTGTGTTTATTCCCTTTTTATTGCGAACTGAGTATGACCGTTGTCATGTCTAAGGAACCAAACTCTACGTAGTTGGACTCGAAGCGGACTGTGTCTTGCGGATGCCTAGCACCAAGCACATACAGTAAGGGCAGAAAATGGTCTGGACTGGGCACTGCGTTTTGCGCATCAGTTCCCAGCTTTTGGTAATTAATGACGGTGTCGTTGTCATCATTAGTAATAGCGGTACGAATGGCATCACCAAATCGCTTGGCCCAGTCATACGTCTTGTTTCTGCCTCGCCAGTCCATCACCGACAAATTATGCACAATATTGCCACTGCCAATGATTAAGTAGCCTTGTTGGCGAAGTTGCATTAGCTTTTTGCCCACTTGATAGTGAAACTCTGGATCTTGGCTACGATGCATAGAAAGTTGCACTACAGGCACATTGGCTTTCGGGAATACTTTTTTTAATACACACCAGGTTCCATGGTCGAAACCCCAGCTATCATCCAATACCGCTTTTTCGTCAGATAAAATGTCGACCAGCTTTTGAGCAAGCTCAGGGCAGCCTGGTGCGGGATACTGCATTTCATACATCGCCGGTGGAAAGCCCCCAAAATCGTGAATTGTTTTTGGTGCTTCACCTGCGGTTACGCCAACGCCTTGGGTATACCAGTGGGCTGAAATACAAATAATGCCCTTGGGTGTGCCTAGCTCTTCTCCTAACCGAGTCCACATTTGGGTAGCTGGGTTGTCTTCCAAAATATTGCCTGGACTTCCATGGCCAAAAAAAATTGCAGGCATAACGCCATTGTGTTGTTTACTACTTAGTTGCATGGTTAAACCCTTACGCATTTAAATAAGTGGGTTAGTGATAACCCAATCGCTAGCGACAACAAAACTAACGTTAAGCCGTTTGTTTGATGGGAATGCTTTGGCGTGTTTCTGTCCATTTAGTTTGATAGCGTTCAACTAGCCATTGATTAAGTAGCAGCTGTGCTTTTTCTTGCCAAGAGTAGCGACCACGTGGGGCATAACGAGAATTCAACCCTACTTGAACCAAACGGTCTACATGAAGATCTTGTTCAGTTATCTCCATCGCGGCTTTCATATTGAAATCTATTTTGTCTTGGAATAGAGGTGTTTTCATCGCGCCAGGAGCAACCAGATACCCAATAGTCATACTGTGGCTATCAGCCGATTCTGCATGCAATATTAAATAAATAATCATATCGGCAGTAATCACTAACGATAATGTTGGTGGTAAGTTGGCAAATACCGCCTGATGACGGTCTTCGTCGGTTAAGTGGGGGAATATAGGTAAAATAGCCTTTTGCAGTGGATTAAATGCTGCATCGGGATGGTTGGTGCCATTTAATCGCACGTAGCCGGCTTCGTTTTTAGACATGGTGGGAAAGACCGATTTTTCACTAGGAATAAAGTCGTGCAGTGGGCCTCTGTGCAGTTTGGTTGCATGATAGCCATCATTGTTATTTTCCATCATGACTTTCCAATTCCAGTTATAGCGCTCTGGCGCCTCAGGACGGGGGCCTTCTGCGTCCTCTAATTTATAGTTTTCTAAATATTTTGAGACTTCTGGTAACCTTGGAGCCAGCGGGGCTGCCTCTAAATCAAAATTAACGAAAATAAACCCTTGCCAAATTTCTACTTTAAGTCGAGGTAGAGCGATGTCGTCTCTGCTGAAATCACAAGTTTTGTTCATCGCTGGCGCGCCTGATAGCGTGCCATCCAAACGATAACCCCAGTGGTGATAGGGGCATAAAAATGCCTGTGCATTTCCATGACCTTCTGCCACTAACATGGCACGGTGTTGGCAAACCGCCGACATGGCTTTTACTTCTTTTGTTCGGTCTCTGCAAATAATCAGAGGTTCATTAATATGGGTTACCGTGAAAAAGTCGCCAACCTTTGGAATAAGAGACTCACGGCCAACACATAACCATTCATGATTAAACAATGCTTCTTTCTCAAACTCGAAAAACGCCTGACTTGAATAGCACTGGGGAGGCAGGCTTTCTGCAAACTCAATATCTACCACTGAGCTTTTTAAGCTGTTAAAGAATTCTTCTGTGAACACGTTATTTATCATGCAGTTTGTTCCTGTAATTTGGTGCACGCATTGGCATGTATTGTCGTCATATAGACAAACATGGTGCATCTACATTGTGTTTAATTCGGTACTCAGTATAGAAATTTGTTACCCAATCATCTTGGACATATCCGTCTAACAATTTGAAATAACGCGATGCACCTAAAAGAAAAACCAATCAAAAACAGGGTGGGTTGCTTTAAAATTGTGCAGTGATGCACCTTAAAGAATCACTTATTTCACTTCCTATGAATACACACAACTTTTGGTACGTAAAAGGTCAAGAAGTCTGGTGAGATGACCGGTAAGTTAGGTTAATGAATTGATTAAGGTAGAATTTTAATGAAGATTGGAATTATTTGCGGTAGCCAGCGTGTAAAATCTCAGACAGTAAAAGTAGGGCGATTTGTTCAACATTCACTTAACGATAAAGGTATTGATACCTTTTTATTGGATTTAGGCGAGCATCCATTACCAAATTTCGACGACACCTTTTGGTATGAAAAGCAGGGGAGTTTACAAACTGCTTGGCAGAGCGTGGCAGAAGAATTGCAAAGCTGTGAGGGATTTATTGTACTCACTCCAGATTGGCATGGAATGGTACCTAGCTGCCTGAAGAACTTTTTTCTCTATACGGGCACGGCAGAAATGGCGAATAAGCCTGGACTTATCATTGCCATATCATCTGGTGTTGGCGGTTATCTCCCCGTGGCAGAATTACGTATCAGTAGTTATAAAAATAATCGCATATGCTGGATCCCCGACCATATTATTGTACGTAATGTAAAAAATTGTATGAACGATTTTGCTGAGCCTGATGGTGATGATGATAGTTATATACGTGCACGATTGTCACACTCTCTTAGTATTCTTATCGCCTATTCACATGCCCTTGGCGCGGTAAGAGAAAGTGAAATAACAGCGTATGACACTTACCAATATGGGATGTAATAATGAGTAAAATAACCGTCATACCTATGACAAAAAATATAGGGGCGACGATAGACAATGTTGACCTAACCTGCACACTTACTGACACGCAATGTGCTGACATTCAACAAGCATTGATGGACTATCAAGTCATCTTTTTTCGAAATCAAGCGATTACACATGAACAGCATAAAGCCATAGGGCGCATATTTGGAGATCTTATTATTCACCCCGGTGCGCCAGGAATTGAAGGGCACCCCGATATCGTTGCTATTCACGCCGATAAATCGTCAAAGTATGTGGCTGGAGACAACTGGCACTCAGATTTAAGTTGTAATGCTGAACCGCCGATGGGCTCGATGTTGTATTTACATACCTTGCCTGATATTGGGGGTGACACATTATTTTCATCCATGTATGCGGCCTACGATGCGCTGTCTCCAGCCATGCAAACTTACTTAAGTGGGCTTGAAGCAGAGCACGACGCTAACCCTGTTTACCACAGTATTTATAAAGATTATGGAACGGCGTATCCTTGCAGTACACATCCTATTGTGAGAACGCATCCGGTAACGGGAAGAAAAGGCATTTTTGTGAACGCGTCTTATACCACGCGAATAGTCGGTGTATCTAAAACAGAAAGTGACGGCATTTTAAATATGCTGTTTAATTTAGCGAAAGATCCTAATTTCCAAGTTAGATTTGTTTGGCAACCTCATTCAATTGCCATTTGGGATAATCGATGTACGCAACACTTTGCGGTATGGGACTACTTTCCACAAACCCGCTCGGGTTACCGAGTAACAATTGGCGGAGATAAGCCTTTTTAATAGCGAAAATGTGTTGAGTACATTAAGTGGTATTAACTAGGGGCGGTAGTACGAATGAACCTCATGTATTGCCGACTCAACAGTTTGAAAATAGGCGCTAGGCATTGGATCTTCGCCACGAATTCCACCAAAAATAGCCACGACAAGATCCTTTTTAGGGTCGACAAAGATATATTGACCTCCCCAGCCAGAATGTGAATAACCAAACGCTAAACTGGTTAGGGAAAGTCGGTAGGTTTGCGAACTGTTGGGCACGAGAGTGCCAGGTTTACTGTTAACCTTGTCGATGTAAGGGCAATCACGGAGTAACATCCCGTAGCGAGCAAAATCTCTGGCTGTTAGTATTAATCCAGCGCCAATACTGGGTACGCCAGTATGATCGACTGACATATGTACGGTATTTTCACCACCGATGTCATGCATAAGCGTTCTCACCATACACGACAACGGCGTGTTCATGGCACGCTCAATAATCCATCCAGCCACTTCTGTATTAATGGTTGAATATATACGGTTATTGTCGATATTTTCATTGGAATTTGTGTTTGCTGATGGCCTTAATTTTTGTGCAAACTCTCGTCGTGCAACAAATGGCCTACCTGCTAAAGGCAAATACCCAAAGCTCATCTCATCTTCTAAACGTAACTGATAGAGGCGGCTTCCTTCTAAGGCTGTATATGCTGTCATTTCATTGAACTCATGGGCAACATTCATGCTCATAATGTCTTCAATGGTGCGGCCATAGAACCCACTTCCTATTTCGGGTATATATTGCTCAACCTTGTCATCTATCGCGATTTTTCCGGCTCGAATAGCTTGATCTAACAGCAATAAACTAACGGGCTTGGTAGATGATTGGGCACTATGTACATCTGACGCAGAAAAGTCTTGGCCATAATGTTCAAAAACGATATCACTGCCTTTCACCACAACAATAGCGTCTATTTCATCATGTTGCGTTATATTTTTCATGCCAGGTAGGGTGGGGATCTTAGTGTCTAAGGCTTCAGAAAGTGTTCGCGTTTCTCGCGCATTGACACTCATTAAATCAGGCACTATTTTTTCTAAGTGTCGTAGACCTAGCCCTCGGTTAGTTTGCCAATTGGCTAACGATGGTATGTTCAATGGTAAATTCCTTCCCGAATTTTATTAATGGTCATTTTGACGTAAAGAGAAGGCAGAATGGGTAGGTTCGTTGTCTAGAAGCGATACGCTTTCTCTCGCCATACGGTTAACCGATAATTGAAAGACATCACTACGAGAGTAATGACCCACAACATCTAAGTCATGCTTATACTGATAAACCTCTTCAAGATTAAGGCTTGCGTAGATAATACCTGACTCGTTAAACGTCGGCGCGATGACCCACTCTCCATTTGGTCCTGCTACACCACTTCCACCATTGAAAAAAATGCTGTCATCTTCCATGACTGCTCCCGTATTGCCAAGGCCTTTTCGGTAAGCTTCCCGTAGCGGTTCGGGTACATCCGAAGCCCTTAGATATTGAGCTGCTGAAATGACAAAGCATCGGCCTTCAAAGGCGTAGTGTTTAACCGAAACAATATGGCTATCAGCCATATCTGGCCAACAAGCCACATGAATTTCTTCATCCTGAAAGTGCATGGTTTGGCGCATGAGAGGGTGCCAATGTTCCCAACAAATTAAGGAACCAATTCTTCCAACCGAGCTAGCCGTTACGTTTAAACCCGCGCCATCACCTTGCGCCCATGCAATCCTCTCTGTATGAGTAGGAGTAAGCTTGCGGTGAACATTTAATGTCTGCCCTTGGGGGCCTATTAATAAGGTGCTGTTATAAATTGAACCAGCGTGCGCTCGTGCCCTTTCATTTAAGCCAAGCAGCACATTCACGTTACAGTCAGCCGCGGCTTGCCTGATGGGAAGCAAGCTGTCGCTATCTATAGTAGGACATTGTTCAAGGAATTTTCCGTGCCAATAACGTGCTTGGGCATCGTCCCATATGGCTAAATCAAATACCCAAGCAGGGTAACCAGTTAGCCAGCTTTCTGGAAATACGATTAACTCTGCACCTTGGTGCGCAGCCTCTCGAATAGCCGTTACCGCCCGAGCTACGCCTTCTTTTAAATCTAGAATTGCTGGTGGTATCTGAACAATAGCTACTTTCTTATGTGTCATACTTTGCGCCACTACCGAGGTTATTGATTACTGGAATATACTATTTTGGTTGGTGCTAATTTTTTCAGTGCGATTAAAATAAATAACGCTTAAACCACTTATCAAACTTAGTCCGTAGAAAAAGCCGCATGAAAGTAGCGTAATGTGGAAACTGTTCGTGGCATTTAGGATATAGCCATGGATCCACAGGCCAAACGAAAGGCCACACCAGTACATCAGCATAGAGAGCGCGGCGGTGTTTTTGTTGCCATTGGTTATTCGGTCTAGTAACCCTTGGATCATAGGCACGGTATAAGCCCAGCCGCACCCAGTGAGAAATAAGCTAATGGTGTAAAAAGAAAAGCTTTTAATGCTAGTAGACAAAAAGAAAATAGATAACAGTGTGGTAGCGACACCAATAACGATGAGGTAACGGCTTTTGAGCAATTTCTCACTAGACTCCACAAAAAAGGCAGCAAAACCACATACCGCACTAATCGATAAGACAAAAGCGATGTCACCCATGCCAAATCCCCAAGCAAGGCCCAGTCGCTCATAAAAAGCCCATGAGCCACCAATTCCTGTCATCAGAAACAATATACAACTGAGTAGGGTGATGGTTTCTTTATTGTGAACAGACGAGAACATGCTTTGTGAGGGGGCCGTATCATCGTGTTTTTCAGCCACTGGCAGTGTCAGTAAATAAAGCAGCATTAGGGCAATGCCTGCTAGCACCGCTAAAGAAATGAAGAGTCCCTTAGTGCCACTACTGGTAATAATATATGGCAATAGCAATAGCCCAACCCCACTGGTTGCAAACATGCTTAACATGTAAAGGCCAAATCCTCGTTTTTGCCTCGGAAATAGGGTGATAGCGGCTGCTACACTTCCACTAATAATGCCCGATGCTATACCTGAAAGGAACCGAATACTCGCTAATAGGTCGGTATTCACAATAAATGCTGACCCTAATTCGGCACCAAAAAGGAGTGCAATTCCTACTATAAAACAGCCCTTCAGCGTGAAGTGCCGCATAGCAACGATTGACACCAACGTACCAATGGCAATGCCTAAAAAATTACTCATGAAAATAAAACCAGCAATATCAGGCGAAGCCTCAAGATAATCGCTGACAGCCCCTATCATAAGGGGTAAGAATTCAATAACACTTGCGGCGATTGAGCCTATTAACGCTAACAATATATGTTCGCGTAATGGATTGTCTTTGTTCTTTTTATTATTTAACACTATTACCCAACTCTACTTTAAGAATGTAAATTAACGTTTGCGATGCAATACGCTATAGCCCTATTTCTTGTGAGTTCCGTTTGGCCGTGTGCTAACGATTTAACTTAACGGCGCAATGCGTACTAGGTTGCACTATTTTTATTTTGCACCTCCAGTTTATGGACAATCGACATAACATCAAGTGAGAAAATGGAACCGTTGTGGTTGCTTTTTGTTACCAAGTAGATGCTTTTTTTATCAATTATCTTGGAAGTATTGTCGAATGACCAACCGCTTCAATTGGTCTGTTTTTATGACCAATGTGGTAAAACGTCTTTGCTTGTAGAAATGTGGTTACGCCATACACTAAAACTATTGTTGTATTGCGTTCGGTTTTTTAAATACCGCGATTTTATAGGAACTTAATATGGATATAGTTAAATGGCAGGTAACGGTACCCCCTGTTACATTCGGCCCCGGTGCTATAAAACAAACCGTAGAGATGCTTAAAAACCAAGGTATTACTAGACCCATGCTGGTCACAGATCCTGGTGTGCGCCTGCAACCATTTGCAAAAGCGCTGATTGCGCAATTAAATGATGAGCAGTGTGGTGTCAGTGTATTTAGTGATATTAAAGGGAACCCCACAAAAGGGAATGTAGACTCGGGCTTGCACTATTTTACCGAAACAGGCTGTAACGGTATTGTCGCGCTAGGGGGAGGCAGTGCAATAGATGTGGCAAAGGCAATCTCATTGGTCGCGTATAATAACCACGATTTATGGTTGTATTGCTACTTTGAACGCCCAGAAGATCTACCCGTTAACTCAGGTAACCGTTTTTTTGTCCCGCTAATGATAATACCTACCACAGCAGGCACCGGCTCTGAGCTATCAGGAAGCTCGTGCGTAATTAATGATGAAGTAAGCGGTCGAAAACGAGTGGCATATCATCCACAGCATTTCCCTTTTGCAGTACTTGACGACCCTGAGTTGCTGGTAGGCTTACCGTCTAATTTGAGTGCGTGGACGGGAATGGATGCATTAACACACGCAATAGAAGCCTATTGCTCGCCAGAATACCACCCTATGTGTGATGGCGTTGCGTTAGAATCTATTCGATTATGCCATGACTATTTGGCGCAAAGCGTTTTAGAGCCGCACAATATAAATGCGAGGACGCAAATGATGGCAGCGTCGTCTATTGCAGCCGTGGCATTTACCGCCAAGGGGTTAGGTGCTGTTCATTCTATTGCACATGCATTGGGCGCTTTACTTGATATTCATCATGGCTTGGCAAATGCAGTGGTTTTACCGTATGTGCTGCAATTTAACTTTACCGAAATTGAATCAAAACTCACCCGTATAGCCAATTTATTAGATTTACCGAACCGAACGGCCAGCGGAGTTCTTGAGTGGATAAATACATTGCGAGAACAATTAGCTATTCCATTCACACTGCGAGCACTTGACGTTACGCATCAACAATTGCAGGAAATAGCAGAGCTCGCAATAAGAGACACAGAGCATCACACTAACCCCATTGTAATGCGTGAGTCAGACTTTATGACAATTCTAAATGCCGCTTATTAACCCTACTTATTAACGCCGCCTATTCACACCAATGGGCTCACGGGGTAGTTAAACGGTTTCAAGGGGTGGTTTTCGAACCTATCAATTTTACGGGCGCTTCTAACTTGGCGCCTTTTTGTTCAAGGTTTTGCAATATACTGCGCAGCACCAGTTGGGTGCGATAGTTCATTTGTGGCTCTTCATGGGTAATTAAGTATACAGACTGTCCTTCAGTATGTGCCGAGGCTCCTGCCTGCATAAGCTTACCTTGCTCCACATCTTTAGCCACCTCTACAATATCAGCTAGCGCCATGCCCATACCAAGTCGCGCGGCCTCTATCGCTTGATAGGCATATTCAAAGTGGGTGTGCTGCGGTGATTCATGACCGTCAAGCTTGTGATGCTCAAACCATTTAAACCACTGCCCTAAGCCATCGTGCAATAACGGAAAGGCCAGTAACTCCTCAGGTTTCGTTATGTTTTTACCTTTTAGCAATATTGGGTTGCATACCGGTACGTAATATTCATCGTATAGCTTACTGATGGTTCTATTGGTGTCTTCTGGTTTACCTAAACACAAGGCAATATCTAAGTTTGACGGTATAGATTGCTGATGAGGTTCAAGGGTATGCAAATTAAATGAAATTTCAGGGTACTTTAATTGTACTTTTGCCAGTACGGGAAGTAGCCAATTCAGCATAATGGTCGCTGTTGTGCCTATGGTTATTTCCCCTGCCACCATGGTGGGGTCGAGCAAATGTAAACCTTTATTCAATTCTGAAAATGCGTTCTGTATGGAAGTCAGTAAGCGCGCTCCTGGCGCGGTTAAGCGTAGCTTATTGTTCTTGCGCTCAAACAACTGGGTATTTAATCGCGATTCTAGCAACTTAATATGTCGGCTTAATGCAGAGTGTGAAACGAACATTTCTTGCGCTGCCTTTCTCATATGGCAATGCCGTCCGGCAGCCTCAAAGGCGTGAAGTGCATTAAGTGGAATTTGGCGCAAATCGAGGTAAGGGCTTTTGTTAGGTTTCATAAGGTAAGTTTAACGCCGAAAAAGAGTATTAAGGTCTAATAATTAGTCCAAGATGGTTAAAAATGTTTGCTTGAGTAATTGAATAGTCACCATAAACTAAATTAATCAATTCTAATAGGGTAATTTTGATATGAAAGCCAACTATTTTCGACGTAACGTTCAAGGTGGCACCTCACGCTTGAAGCATTGGAGCATGGACTCCGAATATGGTGAGTTGCAAGATGTATTAATTGGGCCTATGGATCATTACGACTGGAAAAGTGGTAATGCAATGTCTCGACGCTCTTTACGGTTAGGGCGTGAATTCAATAAAGACGTTGCCAAAAAGCAGTACCAAGAAATGATCGATGTGTATCAACACTGTGGGGTTAATACCCACTTCTTAGAAGCTGATGAGCATTTACCGTATCAGATTTATGCGCGTGACTCATCGGTACTCACCCCGTGGGGGCCGATTATTACCCAAATGTATAGCCCTTGGCGTCGAGGAGAATGGGTAGGCGTATCTCAGTTCTATCAAAAAAATGACATTCCACTTTACGATGCTGTCACGGCCGGTTCATTTGAAGGCGGTGACTTCATGGTACTAGAGCCGGGAGTTGTGCTATGCGGTTATACCGGTGAGCGTACGAGTGAAGAAGGGCTTAATCAGGTTCGTGGTTGGGTTGAAAAAGAAGGGTGGGAGTTTAAATCGTACCAATTCGACCCTTACTTTCTTCACCTAGACGTGAAGTTTGCCATGTTGACTGAAAAATTGGCGGCAGTGTGCACGGAAGCCGTGGAAGACGAATTACTTGAGTGGTTAAAAGGGCGGGGTATTGACATTATTGATATTTCTTATCGTTCGGTGCTTGAGTTAGGGGTTAATGTTGTGGCCCTTGGAAAAGAGCGGGTGTTGATCCCCGAGGCGAGTAAAGAGCTGGTGGGTAAAGCCAAAGCGCATGGGTTGGAAGTATTTGCTCCCGATATGTCTATGTTTACTTCTGGCGGTGGCGGTGTGCACTGCATGTGTCAGCCGTTAAGTCGAAAAGACGCCTAGGAGTACATAATGACATTGCAGATAAACGGCGAACGGTTATGGTCTAGTTTAATGGAAATGGCCAGCATTGGAGGTACGGAGAAAGGCGGCTGTAATCGGCAAGCCCTGACCGACCTTGATAAAGCGGGCCGAGACCTTTTCGTGAAATGGTGCGAAGAAATTGGCTGCATTGCGAGAGTGGATCAAATGGGTAACCTATTTCTGCGCCGCGAAGGTACAGATAACGATTTACCCCCAGTGCTTATGGGCAGCCACCTAGATACTCAGCCTACAGGCGGCAAATTCGATGGGGTTTATGGCGTATTAGGCGGGTTAGAAGTACTACGAACCCTGCACGAAAATAAAATACAAACGTTGCACCCTATTGAAGTGGCAGTGTGGACCAATGAAGAAGGCGCTCGTTTTTCTCCCGCGATGATAGGCTCAGGGGTGTGGTGTGGCGAGTTTTCGTTAGACTACGGACTACAACGCAGTGATAAAAATGGCTTAACCATTTCTGAAGAACTTAAGCGAATAGGCTATTTTGGTGCGCACCCGTGTGCGCCATTTCCTATCAAAGCGGCTTTTGAATTGCATATTGAACAAGGGCCTATTCTAGAATCACTGCAAAAGCCCATTGGCGTAGTGAAAGGCGTTCAAGGAATGCGCTGGTACGATCTTGTTGTTCATGGGCAGCCGGTACATGCAGGGCCAACGCCGATGGACCAGCGGCGCGATCCAGTAAAAGCGGCGTCACACATTATTCAACAGCTTTACCAATTAGCTGACGAACATGCACCACAAGCCCGTGCTACGTTTGGCGATATTAATGTATCGCCGGGGTCACGTAATACGGTGCCTGAAACACTTACGCTAACCGTAGACTTACGTCATCCGGATCAAGATGTGTTGAATAAAATGGATGAGAAATTTAGGCAAATATCAGCACAAGTTTGTGCTGAATGTGATGTGAAATTTGATATTCTCGATGAGTGGGATTCACCTGCCGTTGAATTTAACAAACAGTGTATTGATGCGGTTAGGGCGTCAGTGGAAGCGGTTGGTTTGCCCTACGAAGAAATGTTTTCTGGCGCCGGTCATGACTCGGTCTATGTGTCTAAAGTGGCGCCAACCTCTATGATTTTTATACCGTGTGAAAAAGGGATTAGTCATAACGAAGCTGAAAATGCCACCCCTGAAGATATTACCGCAGGCTGCCAAGTATTGTTGGGCGCGGTATTAAAATCAGCATCAGAATAATCAGAACTTAAGGTGAATAAATGAAGCGCGTTGAAAAACTGTATATTAATGGTGATTGGGTAGCCAGTCACAGTGCTGAGCTGATAGAAGTGGTTAACCCCGCCAATGGTGACATTTATGCCACTGTACCTGCTGCCGATGAGAAAGACGTTGACGCTGCCATACAGGCTGCTAAAGCCGCATTTGGTCATTGGTCGTCGCAACCCGCAGAGGTAAGAGCGGCTGTCATTAATGAAATTGCTGATGGCATGCAAGCTCGCGCAAGTGAAATGACGGATGCCATCGTGGCATCCATGGGATGCCCCGTTTCAATAGCCCAAGAAATGCAAGTGCAAGGTGCCATTGATGCGTTTCGTAGCTTTGCTGCGCTGGCTAGTAACCTAGATGCCTGTCATGAATTTGATGGTCATATTGAGGTTACAGAAGCCATAGGCGTATGTGTGCTGATTAACCCTTGGAATTATCCGTTATCGCAGTTAGTGGGTAAGTTGGGTCCTGCGTTAGCGGCAGGGTGCTCTGTGGTGGTAAAACCTGCAGAACAAACGCCTATTCAAGATGTTATTTTGGCAGAAATTATTGACCAATCCAGCTTACCTCCGGGAGTATTTAATTTACTTACCGGTGTAGGAAGTGACATTGGTGGAGCGTTATGTAGCCACGAGTTGGTTGATATGGTGTCGTTCACGGGGTCTACCTTGGCAGGTATTAAAGTAGCCGAAGCGGGAGCCCCAACGGTTAAGCGGGTGTGCCAAGAGCTTGGCGGAAAATCACCTTACATCATCACAGAAGGGGCAGACTTAAACGCCGCAGTTCGATATGGCGTAGAAGATGTCATGCTTAACTCTGGGCAAACATGCAGTGCGCTCACTCGTATGCTTGTGCCTGCAAGCAAACTCGCCGAGGTAGAGATGGTTGCAAAAGACGTGGCTTCTGAGTGGCAACTTGGCGATCCCGCTAATGCACAGACGAATTTAGGACCGTTAAGTTCTCACAAACAACAAGCACGAGTACTGGATTACATCAATAAAGGTATTTCAGAAGGTGCCACGCTATTGTGTGGTGGTACTGATGCACCTAGTACTTTCAGTAAAGGTGCGTATGTAGAGGCAACCATTTTCTCTAATGTCAGCAACGATATGGTGATAGCTCGGGAAGAAATATTTGGGCCTGTGCTGTGTATTATTCCTTATGACAACCTTGAACAGGCAATTGAAATAGCGAACGATACCCCGTTTGGTTTGGCATCTGCAGTGTATGCAGAAAATCAAACCGAAGCCATTAAAGTGGGTAGAAAAATACGTGCAGGTCAGTGCTATTTGCAAGGTGCTTACTTTAATACTAATGCGCCATTTGGTGGATATAAGCAGTCGGGCAATGGACGTGAGTGGGGCGCTGAAGGGTTAAAGGAATATACCGAAGTGAAAGCACTGTTTATTGAAGGCGAAGCTTAAAACGGCGTCCTTCGAATACAAGGGGATATGAATCCCCCTATAAAAATTTATGTTATTTAGGTGAGTGTTTTATGCGGTATGCACCATTAACTCAAGCTATCCAGGGAGAAACTGTAGATGCTTGGGATATTCATTTTAAAGCGACGTCGTTAAAGGAAAAAGACGATAGCGTTATTGTACTTAGTATTGGCGATCCTGATTTCGATACCCCGTCACAGGTGGTTGATAGCGCGGTAGCGGGTTTACGAAATGGTGATACCCACTATGTTGAAATAGAAGGGCGAGACGAATTACGAGAAGTAATAGCGGCGTCCCATCAGTCGCGTTGTGGGCAAGAAGTAAGTAAAGATAATGTCATCATGCTGGCGGGTGCGCAAAATGCACTGTTTGCCAGTTCAATGTGTATTTTAGCGCCAGGTGATGAAGCCATAGTGCTTCAGCCTATGTATGTTACTTACGAAGCGTGTATCCAATTAACCGGAGCCACCTTGGTGCCAGTGGCTATGGATAAGCATAATGATTTCTGCTTAGATTATGCCGCGTTAGAAAACGCCATTACCGATAAAACAAAAGCGATTTACTTTGCTACTCCTAATAACCCAAGCGGGTTAATGCTAACCCAAAACGAATTGCAGTTTATTGCCGACCTCGCCATTAAGCACGATTTATGGGTGGTGTCAGATGAGGTATATAGTCAAACGGTTTTTGAAGGTGAGCATATTAGTATTGCGGGCTTACCCAATATGGCTGAGCGCACCATTACGTTAAATAGTTTATCTAAATCCCATGCGATGACAGGCTGGCGAGTAGGGTGGGCAATTGGGCCTACTACGCTGATTAACCATTTAAGCAATCTTTCTTTGTGTATGCTTTACGGGCTTCCTGGTTTTGTGCAGCAGGCTGCGTATACCGCTCTTACCGACCCACAGGCATTAGCGAGTTCAGAACACATGCGGGTAACCTATCAACGGCGCAGAGATAGGTTGGTTTCGTGTTTTCAACAACATCAAAACTTAAGCTGTATTACCCCTCAAGCATCTATGTTTTTATTGGTGAATGTGAGTGAAACCGGCTTAACGGCACAGGCGTTTGCCGAGTCTTTGTTTGAGCAACAGAAAATAGGTGTATTACCTGCAACCGCGTTTGGTGAATGTGCCGCAGACTTTATTCGAATTTCCTACGTGGTAGAAGATAGCGAATTAGAAGACGCGTGTGAAAGAATAGACCGTTTCATGGCGTTGCTGAACGCTAACAAGCAACGCGCGTAATTCCCTAGGGGAGTACGCTAACGATTAGCAACAACGAAAAAGCGCCATACTGAATGACCAGTACGGCGCTTTTTTATGTTGAACGTTTTGGCGAAAGGAAAAATTAGCGCAGCGCGTTACCAATCACTTTCTGGAATTTCTACGACTAATCCATCCAATTCAGACGTGATGAAAATTTGGCAAGAAAGGCGACTATTTTCTTGTGCATTTTCAATGGCGCTTTCAATCAGCGCGGTTTCCATTTCATCAGGCGCGTCTACTTTGTCTTTCCAAGCTTCAGTAACATAGCAATGGCAAGTGGCGCACGAACAACAGCCTCCGCAATCAGCGGTAATTTGTTCAATGCCATTGTCTACTGCCGTTTGCATCAAGCTGTCGCCATCGTTTGCCACTACGGTAACTTGATTTTCATCAGGTAGAACGAAAGTAATATTTGGCATGGTTATGCTCCCACTAATTCGGTGAAAATAAGGTTTAAATCTTGATTTATATCGGCCAGTCTCGTTTTATCAAGCTCTGGTAAATCCTGTATATGCTTACGTGCAATCATAAAGGATTTTGGCTGATTGATAGCCTCAACGGCAATTAACCGCTCATTAAGAAAGTAAAAAACCGCAATGCTGGTTTCAGACTCTTTGCGAACGACGGTGTCAGTATACCCGTCAGATAAGCCTACAATTTGTAATTTAGCATCGTATTGATCAGACCAAAACCACGGCATGGCTTCATAGGAGATACGTTTGCCACAAATGGCCATGGCTGCTGTTTTCGATTGGTCAGTTGCATTTTGGACCGACTCAATGCGTAACTGCTTTTTATAGGTAGGGTGATAAAAACTCACGCAATCGCCAATGGCGTAAATATCGTTATCAGAGGTTTGCATATACTCATTAACAACAATGCCATTTGCTACGTCTAACCCGCACGCTTGAGCAAGGTTTTGGGCGGGAGATACGCCTATTCCCACAACCACTATATCGGCAGGGTAGTGTTGTCCATTGCTGGCGAGAACCCCAGTAACGTGATCTTCGCCCGTAATCTCTTGTGCTCCCGCTAAAGGCTGAATTGTCACCCCGTGGCGTTGATGTAACGTCGTTAAATGGGTACTCACAACCTCACTGGTTAAATGACGTAAAGGGCGTTCCTGATTGAGTAAAACGGTAACGTTTTTCCCTAGTTTTGCGAGTGATGCTGCTGCCTCTAGACCAATATATCCTCCACCAATCACCACAACATTATCCACATCGGGCAGTGATGCTCTTAACCCAACCGTATCATTGTGATCGCGTAAGTAATGTATGCCCGGTAGATTACTGCCGGCAATCGACAAGCGATTTACTGCCGCTCCTGTCGCTAAAATCAACGTATGATAGGTTAGGGTTTCACCACTATCTAGCGCGACTTCTTTCTGCTCTCTATTAATACTGGTAACCCGAGTATTTAGCCGTAGATCAATGTTTTTCGTACGGTAAAAATTTTCAGGCCGTAACCACAAGCGTTGCTCTGGCAAGGTATCTTGCAAAAAGGCTTTTGATAATGGCGGGCGTTGATAGGGCAATACGGCATCGGCGCTAATAAGCGTTATCTCGCCCTCATAGCCTTGCCCTCGAAGGTTTATAGCAGCTTGCACCCCAGCGTGGCTTGCACCTATGATAATACAACTCATGGTGTGGTTAGCTCCTGCGTGCCTTGCAATAAACCGTCTAGTAGCTGTTCAAACTTATCAAGGCCTTCGTTAGCAATGTCATCTGACATAGTAAGTGCAGGCAAAAAGCGGATAACGTTGCTGTAGAAACCGCATGACAGCAAAATTAACCCGTGTTCTGCCGCCTTGGCAATAACCGCTTGCGTTAGCGCAGTATTAGCATGGCCCACATCGGAGTCTTGCATAAACTCTATGGCAATCATTGCCCCCGTGTTACGAACGTCTGAAATGGTGTTGGGGTAACGTTTTTTTAATCCATTTAAGCGGTTAACGAACAGTGCCCCTAACTCAGAGGCTCTGTCGATAAGTTGTTCTCGCTCAATAATATCTAGCACGGTAAGGGCCGCCGCGCACGCAACAGGTGAACCTCCGTAGGTGCCGCCTAAACCGCCAGGAAGTGGTGCATCCATGATGTCCGCTTTTCCTACTACGGCTGCAATGGGGAAGCCTCCAGCAATGCCTTTGGCCATTGTCATCAAGTCGGGTTCAATACCTGCGTACTCACTGCAAAACATTTTACCCGTACGGCCAAACCCTGTTTGTATTTCATCTACAATTAAGACAATCCCGTGCTCATCACACACACTACGTAGTTGCTGCAAAAAAGGAGGCGGAGCAGCGTAGAAGCCGCCTTCACCCTGCACAGGTTCAATCACAATAGCGGCGACATCGCTGGCATCAATACTTGCTTTGAACAAGGTGTGCAAACTTTTCATCGCATCTTGTTCGCTAATACCATGTAGTTCATTAGGAAAAGGAATATGGTAGATATCGCTGGGAAAAGGGCCAAAGTCTTTTTTGTAAGGCGCAATTTTACCTGTCATGGCCATGGTTAAATTGGTACGGCCATGAAAACCGCCGTTAAAGGCAATAACACCCCGTCGCCCTGTATGACATTTGGCTATTTTAATACAGTTTTCAACGGCTTCTGCACCAGTGGTGACAAAAATCGCTTTTTTAGGGCTGTTCCCTGGCGCCAATTGCGTTAGACGCTCAGCTAAGGTTACCGCCGACTCGTAAGGATTTACCATTAAGCACGTATGACTAAACGACGCGACTTGCTTGGTGACCGTTTCTACAACGTCAGGATGACTATGACCGGTATTACACACGGCAATACCGGTGGCAAAATCGATAAAGCGATTGCCTTCTACGTCAAACACTTCAGCATTCAACGCGCGCTCTACATATACGGGGTAGGCGTTGCCTTGGCCACGAGCGAATACTTTGTTTTTTCTTTCTTGCAGTGCTGAATTTTTCATTTGTTCTCTTTCACAATAATAGTTAAGCGATGCCGCCCATGCACAAGTACTTAATATTGGTATAATCGTCTAGGCCATAGTGGGAACCTTCTCGGCCACTACCTGACTGCTTTACACCACCAAAGGGCGCTGCTGTATCTGAAATTATGCCTTCATTAATACCTACCATGCCGAAATCCAATGCTTCAGAGACACGCCACACGCGCCCGATATCACGACTGTAAAAATAAGCGGCTAGGCCATATTCGGTGTCGTTGGCTAACGCTATTGCTTGCTGTTCATCTTGAAAGGACATTAACGGCGAGATTGGGCCAAAGATTTCTTCTTTGAACACTTTCATATCTGGCGTTACGTTACTTAGCAACGTAGGAGGATAAACGTTGTTATCAGTTGCGGGGGTTCCGCCCAAGATTAACGTAGCGCCTTTTTCCACTGCATCGTCTACCATAGACTGTACTTTTACGCACGATTTGGCGTCGATGAGTGGGCCAATGTCTACCCCATCCTCAAGCCCATTGCCAAGTGTCAGCGCGTGAACTTTCTCACGGTAAATGGCGGTGAACTTGTCATACACAGAGTGCTGAATCAATATACGGTTGGTACAAACACATGTTTGCCCAGCATTACGGTATTTTGACTGAATAAGCCCATTTGCGGCAGCGTCTAAATCGGCATCTTCAAATACGATGAAAGGGGCATTTCCACCAAGCTCCATAGAAACCCGTTTCACTGAGTCGGCGCATTGCTTAATTAGCAGCTTGCCTACGTTGGTTGAGCCAGTAAAAGAAAACTTCGCCACATCAGGGTGCTGGGTTAACACTTTACCTATTGCAGATGCATTTAGGCCCGGTACTACATTAAACACCCCATTTGGAATACCGGCTTGTTCGGCCAGTGCCGCCATCGCTAATGCTGATAAAGGGGTTTCTGATGCAGGGCGAACAACAAACGTACAGCCCGCGGCCAAGGCCGCAGCCGCTTTTCGCGCTATCATTGCGTTGGGGAAATTCCACGGCGTAATGGCCGCTACCACGCCAACAGGTTGTCTTATTACGACGGTACGCTTATTTGCAGACGGCGAGGGAATAGTGTCGCCCGTTAAGCGTCTTCCTTCTTCGGCGAACCATTCAACAAACGATGCACCATAACCCACTTCACCTTTCGCTTCTGCTAGGGGTTTACCTTGCTCTATCGACAGTAAGTAACCTAAGTCATCTTGATTTGCGATCATAAGGTTGTACCACTTACGCAACAGCGCACCACGCTGAATGGCGGTCATGGCTGCCCATTGAGGAAACGCTTTCTTTGCAGCTAACACTGCCGTGGTAGCATCATTGGCATCACAATCGCTTACGCGGGTGATTTCTTCACCAGAGTAAGGGTTTGTCACACAAAAGGTCGATGACTTCACCACCCACTGGCCATCAATATAGCCGGCAGATTTTAGTAACTGTGTATTTTCAAGTTGAACCATAACGATCTCTATTTACTTTACGATTGCGCTGTCATTTTGTTTAGCCACATTTGGTGGAAGGTCATGTTGACCTGATCCCATGCGGTATTTAAATGGCCTTGATTAGCGATATCGTTACTGCGGGTGACTTGTAACTTGTCTAGTAGCTCAATATCTTGTTGATTAACTTCATTTAATACATCATGCAATTTGGCACGCTCTTCAACATACTCATCGCTCGCTGCTTCGTCGTTAACCACATAAATACTGAGCGATTCAGCCGTGTGTGTTTCTCCCATTGGCTTAATCACTATGGTTTGTACCCAGCAAGGGTCGACAAAAAATAACGTGTTAGGGAAAATACCAAACCATTGTTGCGTGCCACGCTTCTCGGCAGCAAGGCCAGTAAAGTGTGGAAGTCGTTTAGCGGTTTTGGCAGGTTTTGCACTTGCTCCATTAGGTAAGCGCAAGCCCACGATGTTGTCAGACAAAATAAGATCGTCTTGCTCCAACACCGATTCAACAGTACATGCTTGAGAGTGGACAAAAGGCACATGGTAGCCGTCAAGGAAGTTATCTACGGCGAGCTTCCAGTTTACTTCACCTGAGTAGTCGGTGGTGCTGAGCATGCGGATATCATCTTTAGGATACGATGATAGCAAGTCATCTAACGGCTTAATGAAGTCCTCAAAGGGTTCTGCATTGCCGTTTATATTGACAAAAATGATGTCCCACCACAGCGCAAAGCGTACTTCAATCAAACCTTTGTCGGCTTTATCCTCATTGCTCATCACTTTATTTTCGTTGCCGAAATAGCGTGGCGCACTGAGAAGGTTACCGTCTATTTTGAACGTCCACTTGTGGTAAGGGCAAACAATACTGCGCTTGTTACAAGGTTCATCAATAAGCGGTGCAGCTTTGTGGCGGCATATATTGTGAAAAACGCCGATATCACCGTTTTTACTGCGCGTAGCAATAAGCGAATGGCCAGCAATGCGAACCGGAAGAATATCGCCTGGTTTGCTGATCTGTTGGCCACAGCCAATGCTGGCCCAGCCGTCACCAAAAAGGGTGTCACACTCTTTTTGGTAGGTATCTTTATCTTTGAATACCGCAGCAGGTAACCCGTGCTTTGCGACTTGCTCGCTTTTTATTTGCGTTATAATGCTCACGTTTTGCTCCAAATTATTCATGCTATTTCGTTACCTCTTATCTAATCACAGTGGGTAACGGCATAACATACGAAGAATGTTATGTTGTTCTAGGCTTAACGCCTAAAACAACATATGTGCAATGCCATACAAGATGGGGAAGGCAATAACCGTTCTTATTGCAAAGATTGAAATTAACTGCGTAATGGTAAGTGGAATGGCTGAGCGCATAATTAAGATTGCCGTTTCAGCAAAGAAAATAAGCTGCGTAACAGAAAGTCCTGCCAGTATAAATTTGGTGAACGGATCACTAATACTTCCGGCAATAATGGTGGGTACAAACTGATCCATTAATCCAATAAATAGCCCAGGCGCGGCAAGTTGTGCTTCAGGCACTTGTAGTGCTTCTAATAGCAAATACAAGGGGTAGCTTATGGCTTGCAGTATGCCGGTATTGTAATAAACCGATAAGGTTAAAAACTCAATGGTCATGGCCGCAGGCATCATCATCAGGTAGATGTCAATCATAGACCAAAAGCCTTTGTTCATTGATTGTGCTGGTGATGGAGAACGCTTTGCGGTTTTAATAGCGCGATGAGAGGCGCACATAAAGCGGCTTTCGCCTAGTTCCACGTTTTCATTAAGTTGCTTTTCTCTACCGCCATAGTATTCGTCTTTAAACCCAGATAACGGCGGGAGTTTGGGCGTAACCACAGCACACAAAATACAGATAAAAAGCATGCTGCCGTATAGAGGTAAGAAGTGGCTTTCGATGCCCGCCACTTGTGCGGTCAGCAACACAAAGGGTATGGAAACCACGGAAAAATTAGTCGCAATAACTGCCGACTCCCGCGCGCTATAAAAACCTTGCTTGTATTGATAGTTGGTCATTACCACAGCAATGCTTGAAGACCCCACCCACGACGCTAAGGTATCGATAGTGGCACGTCCAGGCAGGTTAAATACTTTGTGAAAACCTTTTTGTAACAGGGTGCCCACGAAATCTAACAAGCCATAATCGGTTAAGAAAGGCAAAAATAGACAGCCTAAGCCGATAAGCAAAAAGATAGCGCCAGCCACGTCGATGTATGCTGTTACACCGGTTTCTTTAGCGATGACCCAATCAGGGCCAACTTGAAACAAGGTCATGGCGGCGGTAACGCCACCAATAACCGATAGTAGCGTCCATAACCAATGAGAGGCGACGAACTTTTCACTCAATGGAAGACGTGAAGACAGCGACTTAGGAGTAAGGTTGTAAACAACAGACACCACAGCGCCCACAATGAATATGCTACAGGTAAAAAACTTCATGTTTTCACCAATAACACTTGAAAAGTAATTAGACACTACGCCTAGCGCAATTGTCCAAGAGCCTTCGTAAACAAAAGGGGTTAGAAAAAATGCGATGCCAAACAATGAACAACCTAAAAGTTTAGCCCACGTGACGAATGTACTCGTATCTAATAGATCCGGTGAGGTACGTTCTTCCATTATTATTCCCTCAATGGTGCGTTAACAGGAGTAACTGCTTGCGCTTGGTTTAAATAGCCAATCACGTTATCGGCAACAAGGTTAGTCATAGCGGTGTAGGCTTCTTTTTCGAAATTTGCGAAATGGGAGGTAAGTGCCACATTATCGACGTTAATGTCATTCACGTTATCGCTGTAGACATCAAGTCCTGCGCCATGCAATTTATCTGCGTTCAAATGGCTAATAAGCGCTTGCTCATTAACCAGTTCAGCCCTTGCTGTATTCACGAATACGGCGTCTGGTTTCATCATATTGATTAAGTCGGCAGATACCAAGTTATTCGTTTGTTCAGAAAGGGGCATGTTCACGCAGATAAAATCGGCGGTTTGCATTAGGGTGTCTAAGGCGACTTTACGGGCACCGAGTTCGCTTTCCATTTGTTCGTTTTCATACAAATCAAAGTAAATAATGGTATTTTTGAAACCGTGATGCATCATTTGTGCAACCCGAGAGCCTATGCGCCCTAATCCAACGATACCGGTAACTTTATTGCGGATAGACACGGCTGTAGGGCGCTGGAACGATGGCGCTGGATCTTGCTTCATCGCCCGTCGTTCGGTGTTGAGTGCCGGTATTTGCCTTGCAATAGAAACCAATAAGGCTACGGTAGCCTCTGCGGTAGCATGAAAGGCTTCATCAGTAGGGGTGTTGGTAACTAAAATCCCTTTTTCCCGTGCCGCGTCAATATCGATATTTGAAAAGCCAATGCCATAGTTTGCTATGAGCTTTACCGAAGGCGGGAGCTGAGCAATAAGGGCTGCATCGATGGTATCTTCGGTATGCGTAATGAGCGCATCAGCATGTTGCGCTTGTTCGAGTAATGCAGCCGGTGGGCAAATGTCGTCAGAGTCTGTTGTGGTTAAGGTTATGCCTTGGTCTGCCAAACGGCTTTTAAGAAGTTTGGTGTTAAATAAAGGGCGAGTAAGAAAAACGTTCATAGCATACTCCTTTAAAACGCATAGCCACAATTGAGCGCAGATTCACTAAGCTCAATTAAATAGGGGGCGTTGTGTTGCGTGGCAGTAGTAAGTGCATGCTTAAGTTCGGCTAAACTATTTACCTGCTCACCCTTACAGCCCATGGCATTTGCAAGTGCAACATAATTAGGCGGAATAATATCTACACCTACTTTATCTACCTTGGCATCGTCCATAAAACGTCGAATTTCACCGTGCCCTTGGTTATTCCATACAATGTAAATAACCGGAATATTGGCATCTACCGCACTAATGATCTCATTTAAACTAAATTGACCGCCACCATCACCAGTTAAACCAATAACGGGTAAGGAAGGTTCGCCAATAGCCGCGCCAATAGCAGCAGGGAACGCATAACCTAAAGTGCCGTAACCGGTAGTAGAATGGAAGTAGCGTGCTGTTTTGGTTGTTTCATAATAGGCTTGCGCGTAGTAGGCAGGCTGGGTGGAGTCGCCTACAATGATACATTCACCTAACGTGTCTGTCAGGGTTTGGAAAAAGGCGGCATACTCCGGCTTTTTCATGTCTTTGGTTTTCTCTCGTAGCGAATCGCAATAGGCGAGAACTTCACTACTTGCATCTTCATTTTGCGTAGGTAGTTGGGCAAAAATAGCGTTTAAGGCCAATTGTGAGTCTGACAAAATAGGTAGGTCAGGTTTGTGATTTCTCAACAACTGCGCACTGTCGATATCTATTCTTATTAGTTTTCCGTTTATATTAAGGTCGCCAAGAAAGAAGAAGTCGTAATCGGTTTCAGAAAGTTCTGTACCCACGGCTAATACTACATCGGCGTTCTGTTCAATGGCTTCACGTATAGCGGGGTGTGAAGGGGTAGAGCCAATGAATAATGGGTGGTTGGGAGGCATGACACCTTTACCATTACAGGTATTTACCACCGGCATATTCAGTTTTTCTGCCAATTTTTGTGCCGTTGAGTCTACATTTTTAGCCCCGCCACCAATAATCATTAATGGTTTTTTAGCGCTGCTAAGCAAAGAAGCTGCTTGTTTAATGCTGTCTATATCGGGCGCTGGCGCTTTTGGCATTGGCCATGGTTGCATATCGATATGGCTGGCATCGGCGGCAAGCACGTCAATAGGAATTTCAATGTGAACTGGGCCTGGACGCTGGCTACCAAAGACTGCAAATGCTTGGGCCATCACTTTAGGTAAATTATCGGCACTTAATAACGTATGGCTGTAGCGACATACTTGCGAGGTGATCGCTAACTGATTAGGAAGTTCATGCAGTCGACCTTCACCCATAGACAGTTGCTGGGTTCGGTTCACCGATGAAATCACTAACATGGGAATTGAATCTTGCAGCGCTTGCCCCATAGCGGTGACAATGTTGGTCATTCCTGGGCCAGTAATGATAAAGCAAACGCCAGGCTTGTTGGTAACTCTGGCATAACCATCAGCCATAAAACCCGCGCCTTGTTCGTGGCGAGGGGTAATATGTTGCAATGTAGCGTTTTTTAACCCGCGGTAAAGTTCAATAGTATGAACACCTGGAATACCAAAAACCGTATCAACACCGTAGGCTTGTAATAAGCGAGTTAATGCTTCACCACATGTTTGTTGTTGCATAAAAATAGTAACCTTTTATCTTTCATTAATTTTATAAGAATGCGCGTTTTTACGTTCATTCATCAATGTGCAAATTCGTCGCGCTGAACTAGGCTGAAGCGATGGCGTCATTCCACAGTTGCTCAGCGATTTCTTTCATGACGAGTGCCTCTTCCCAGCGGTCGCTCAATTCCGCGCCATTTGCGTCGGTGATAGCGTAGACTGGGGGGCCAAGCTCACACAAAAATACACAAGCATCGTCGCTGACTTTGCCGTGTCTTGAGATCCAATTATCAAAACCTTCTTTCCACCACGATGTAAACAAATCAAGCCAAGGTTTGTTCTGTGGAAATAAAAATGGTACTTGCACTTGCTCTCGAGTGGCCACTCTGCCATGAAACGCTTCTGCTTTGGTTAAAAACTCAGACATTCGCTGGTGTGCTAACTCGTGAAGCGGTAAATAATACTCTTGGTTAACCAGCGCATGAGACAAATCTGCGACCATTAATAAGTCGGGAACCGCTTGCATAAGCTGAAGCGTGAAAAGTAGGTCGTTGGTCATGCAGTTGCGATGAATTTCAACGTGGGAAGGAATACCTACTTTTTCACTTGTTGCCATCCACTGTTTAGTGACATTCGCCACGTCATCCACGTTCCACGGTTCAATTTGGCCAACAATAGCGATGAATCTAGGTTGAATGGGCTGGCTCGCGACAAAGTCGATAATCTCTTGATAGTGCGGCACGCTTTTCACAAAGGCGTTGTACACTAAATCGAGTTTATATTTTGCCAACAATGGCATAGCTTCTTGAATAGTATCAAATGTGTGATAGCCAATGTCAAAGCTTACTCCTATGAACCCTGCATCAGATATCTTTTTAATTTTCTCTTCAAGACTAAGTTCAAACCCGTCAGGGCGTCGGTATTCCATAGCCCACATAGATTGGAAAACATCAAGCTTTGCCATTATTGTTCCTTGTTTAGTTTGGCGTAATGCCATGCTTTTCAAACGCATGGATTAGCGGTGTTAATTCTGATTCAAATTGACGCCACAAGTTGACAGAGCGACTGTAAATAGGCTCTCTTACTTGGCTAGCGCTTGCCGTGTGACTAGCGCTGTCGTTTTGATGAAAGTTCATGCACTCGGGTGCCCATGAAAGGTCACAAAATGCGAGTAGTTTTTGCGTTTGTGCTTCTTGTGCGCTTACCAAGTGCTCATATTCGATAGTATGAATTTGGCCAGGAAATAAGGTTTTCCATTGGCTCATAAGCGCGCCATAAGCCGCGATGAAATCGGCGGTGTCACGTAAGTCGTAGGAGTACTCGTACCCTCTATCGAACAACATTTTGAAATTACTCAATGCGGCGTCGAAGGGGTTACGTTGTACATGAACAATCTTTGCATTAGGGATGGCTTGTAAAATAAGGCCACAATAAAGAAAGTTGTACGGTAGTTTATCGACAAAAACAGGCGCATTGTTCACATGGTTGTTGGCTAATTGAATATAGCGTTTGGCGATGGAATGTAATGCTTGTGGTGACAGCTTTTCGACCAAGTCACCGTCTAGACCTTCTAAACCAGCGGCAAGCGGTTTGCCTCCGGCTTCAAGAAGTGCCATTGGAAAGGCATTCAGTTCGCCGCCGCTAATGACATCAGGGTGGCTAGCAATAATGCGCTCTACTAAGGTCGTCCCCGTTCTTGGAAGTCCAACAATAAACACAGGGGTTTGTGCTGCGTGTTGGGGTGTTTCTACCGCAGACGCTTTTAATGCCGAAGACATCGATAACAACGATTGCATTAGCGCTTTATCGTTGTTGATATCGTACAAGCGTTGATCTCGCTTACGCTTTGCACCTTGGGCATAGTGCGTGAAGGCGGCTGAATATTGGCCAAGATCTTCACATACTTTGCCGCTGGCGTAATGCAGCATAATATGACCTTTGTCGGCAGGTGGAAGCTGTTGCCTGCAGTCTTCTAGCAAAGGCGTAATATCATCATGAGGTTTGAAACGACGTAACTGAGATAAATTATAACAAGCTTGGTAATTACCCTTGTCCATAGCAATGACTTCACGATATAACACCTCAGCGTGTTCAAGGCTTCCATTAAAGCGAAGTAACGCGGCTAACTGATTACGTGTAGATACGCTGGAAGGCTGAAGAGATAAGGCTTTTTGATGAGCCGAAATTGCTAACTCTAATTGATCGACTCGATACCTTAGCTCACCCAGTTTATCCCACAACGCTGCACTGCTTTGGTCATTCAGCAGTGAATGCGCTTTGTTAAGCGCGTTAATAGCCCGGTCAAATACCTGAAATTGAAGATAACACCCTGCAAGATGAAAAATATGCCATACATTATCAGGTTCACAATCTATGGCTTTTAACGCACAGTTAATTACCATTTTGTTCTGGCCTAAGCGTTGGCTTATTTCAGAAAGATCTATCCAAAGTAGTGCATTTTTAGGTTCATGACTTAGTCCCTCAGTGCATGTTTTGGCCGCTTTTTCTAAATGATTAGCGGCCAAACTTGCCTGAATCAACTCATGATAACTTGCGTCGTTTTGATTCAAAGTTTCTATTCTCTGTTAGGTGTAAAGCGTACAATCTATTAGAATTCATAGCTAACAGATACACCCACCGTGCGAGGACGCACACGATAGAGTTGGTCACCTAATTGCGAAATACTGTATTGCTCACCCGCTTTACTTTCTCCCGCGGCAGTATCGGTTATGTATTTGCCATCGCCGTCTGATGCGGTAGGGGCATCGCTGTTAAACAGGTTTTCTGCAAACAATGATACTGACCAACTGTCGATAGCAAACTTAGCACTGGCATTCCACAATACCGATGAAGGTATTTCATCGTAGCCTTGTTCGTAGAAAATAGAAGGCATTTGATAACCCGTGGTGAATTCGTCTTTGAATGACACCCCAATTTGTGCTGAGAACATACCGTCACCAAGGGCTTGTTGGTAATGCAGTGAACTTACTAAGGTTGATTCAGGAATGCCTGGTAATGACTCGCCATCAACCGCACCTAAGCTGCCTCCAGGTGTAATGAAGTCTTCGGTTAGTTCTGCGTTGGTGTAGGTGTAGCCAACGTTTAGTTTAAATGCGTCGCTTAATCGCGCATTCACTTCCAGTTCGATGCCTTTTGAAACCGCGCTTTGTGCATTAATCATGGCCGGGAACCCACCATTAGGCGATTGCACAAGCAGGATTGGATCTTCCCAGTCGATGTAGTAAGCCGTGGCACTGTAGTACACATCGCTATCTAGCAGGTTGCCTTTAATGCCAACTTCATAGTTCGTGGTTTTATCTGGCTCAAAGAATAGATAATCTTCACTTTCACCGAATATGCCGGTAGTAGGGAGCCCGTTAGCGCCACCATGGCGGAAGCCTTGGGAAATGTTTAAATATAACTTAGTGTCAATATCAACATCGTAGGCCACGTTGAAACGATATAGTAAGTCACTAAAGTCTTTCTCATCTTGGCCCGCAGCGTAACCTCTGTTGTCAATACCCGCATTTTCAGCATCACCACAGGTAAAGAAACCTAATGTGGTATTCCAAAATTCTTCACATGCCGGTAATAGCACTTCTTGTTTCGCGTAGAAGTTTTGCTCGAAGTAGCGAAGACCTGCCGTGACGCTCAATTTATCGGTAGGGTAAAATGTTACTTCACCAAAGATGGCATAGTCTTCAAATTCTGTTTCTTGAAGATTGCCATAGCCAACATCAGTAGCGACTGGGTTTACAATATTGAAGGCAGCGTCAAGTCCATATACGTAGTCGTACGCTACGGTATTAAAGTCTACCGAGTTGTAGTAAACCCCTAGTAACCAGTCGATGTCTTGGGCGGTGGTGCCGGTTAAACGAAATTCTTGTGTAATGGTGTCGGTTTCATAGGTTTTTTCGCCAACGATAACCTCTGCTTCTGGTGATACACCGCCGGTATAACCGTAGTACGAAATGTAGTAAGGTCCCCACCATGAAGAAAAACCGTAGTTATAGCTTTGGTCGTACTTGCTTTGTGCTTCATTTTTTGTGAGTGACGTGGCCGAGGTTAAATCAGCAAAACCTAAGTCATGTTCAATCACCAGTGACGTAATATTGGTCTCACGTTCAAATTGCTCAATAATTTTTGCGGCAGTTTCGTAGCTGTCTAATGCCTCTGAACTTGCTGATGAACCTTGAACTTCATCTTTTTGCATGTTGTAAGTCAGTAGCACTTCAGTATCGTCTGTTGGAACCCAGCGCGCTGAAATTCGTGCCATAGAGACATCTTCATCATTGATGTCTTCTGCAGTGAAATATTCACCAGTAGGTTGGTTGTTGGCATCTAACCCAGCAATATAATCACTGTCAATATAGCCCCCATTTTCTAGTTGGGTGACAACACCGCGCACCGCAAAGGTATCGCTAAGAGGAACGTTAAGTACAAACTCGACATCATGATTTAAGTCACCCGCGCCATCAGTACTGGACAGTTTTGCTTGAACCTTTCCAGAGACTTCGTCAAATTCAGGCTTATTAGGGATATAGCGCATAGTGCCGCCTAAAGAACCCGAGCCATATAAAGTTGATTGCGGCCCTTTAAGCACTTCAACACGATTCATATCTCGTAATTCTAAGTTAGCGAAAAGTGGCGTTTCGCCCAAATACACAGACACAACAGGATCGGTGGTCATGGTGAAATCTTCTTGTGCACCACCGGTTAAATTAAGTCCGCGCATAATAATGCCCGACGAAATACCGTTTTTACCGCGACCCACGTCGGTCAATGTTAAGCCAGGAATAGAGCGAGCTAAACTTGAGAAATCAGTAATGCCAGCCTCTTTGAGTGCGTCTCCGCCGTAGGCTGAAATACTGTATGGCACTTCTTGAATTGTTGTTTCTCGGCGGGTAGCCGTTACCGATATTTTTTCGACGTTATTGGCTTTGGGGGTTTTCTCTGTAGATGTTTCTGTTTGCGCCATACTCACTAACGGCGATCCTAGACAGGCACAGCAAATTGCAACTCTTAGCTTGTTTGGTTTAAACATTGAATTTCCCTTAAAAAGTGACTTTCTATAACTAATTATTTTCTTTTGATGCACTCATATTATTCATTGCAATTTTAACCAGCAAACAACGAAAAATACTGGCGCTATTCCAAAATGGAATGGCTTGTGAAACAATGCCATTACTGGCTTGGTTGTTTATGTTTAAATACGTAAATTTTTAGTAAGGTACTGTTAATAAAGTGTTTTAATTGATGCTTCACAAAAGCGCTGAAAAATAGTTTAAGTCATCACCGCATGTTTTAGGTGTTGAATACGTGAGAAGGGTGATGTGAGTGAGAGGAAGAAAACTCCCGAGTATTATTTCGCTACAATGTTTTGATGCGGTAGCGCATCATTTGAACATGACCTATGCAGGAGAGTCGTTACATTTAACGCAGAGTGCCGTTAGTCGTCAGATAAAAAATATCGAAAACTTGATTGGAAGAAAGTTGTTTTATCGTCAAGACAATCAGTTAACACTTACCCCCGTGGGCGAACAGTATGCAGAAGAGGTACATAAAATATTAAACAACCTCAATGCCGTTACACAGAAGATATCTTCCAATACCGACTATACGAAAAAATTGAAATTGAAGGTGGTCACTGAACCTACTTTTGCTATTGCCTGGTTAATGCCAAAACTCAATGAATTTTATATTAACTACCCTGACATAGAAATTGACTTAGGTACTGATTTTGAAGCCGTCGCGAGAAACACGCGGTTGTGTGATTTCGCGATATTGTGGGGAGATGGAGATTGGCCGCATTATTACGCTGAGCCGCTTAGGAAAGATACTTACTTAGCCGTCTGTACTCCTAAATATTTGCGTGGCAGAAAGCCGGTAAAAACAATGCGTGAAGTAGCAAATTTTGACTTTATTCATCAAAGTAATGTTATATCTACCACCGATAAGTGGTTTTTAGAAGCAGGGTTAACAGAAAATGAAATATCGATGATTGGTGGCCAATATTTCGACCATTTTATTTATTTGTTGCAGGCGGTTAAAAACAATATTGGGGTTTCTATACTGCCTGAATATTTGGTAAAAGACGACATTCTCAATGGCGATCTTATTGTAGCGTGTGAACAATCATTCACACCAGATCACAAGTTCTATGTATTGTATGATGAAGAGAGACAGGAAGATTATGCTATCCGTCAATTTCGAAAATGGTTACTCACCCACAAAGATGACATGTAAGTGAAAGACAACCTAGCGAGTCCTTCTGCCAATTTATTGCGCGCCCAAGAATACACCGCGCTGGTGGTAGCATTGGGGAGTGAACATTTTTTTAACGAGCTTGAGTATACACTTAGCCGTTATGTAGCATTCGATAGCAGTTCAGCCATTTGTTATAACAAAAATACGGCCCCCCAGTTACTGTTTTCAAATTTACTAGCGCATGAGCAAGCTATCTTTTACGCTCGATTTCTAGACGGCGCTTATGTGGCTAGCCCAGCCTACCAGGGTTTCATGAATGACTATTCTGACGGCGTGTATCCATGGACAGGCTTAATGCCAGAAGGGTTTATGCAGTCGCAGATGTATATGTCTTACTACCGAACCAGCAATATTGAAGACTTGTTGTATATTTTCGTGAATTGCGGCGATATCGGATTTATACAATTTTGTCTTGGTCGACATTCACCTAATGCGAGCTTTAACCCGCAAGAAATAAAGCTCATCGAAGATATTTCTCAGTTTATTGTGCCCTTGCTCAATAAGCATTGGGAATTTGCAGCACAAAAGAAAGCCCAAGAAGTACGCCCCCTGTCGTCTATTGTTTCTCAGAGGGTGAGTTATTTGCTAAACAACTTTGAGCCCGATTTACTTACTTCCAGAGAAAGGCAAATTGCTAAGCTGGTGATTACCGGGCATTCATCACAATCTGCCGCCGATACCTTAAATATATCGCCTGGTACTGAGCGAGTACATCGCGCTAAGCTTTACGCAAAATTAAAGTTACGTTCTAGCTCGGAGTTATTTTCGTATTTTTTACAGCAGCTTACAGCTCTTTGAATGTTGCTCGAATTGACGCAGTTTTAATTGCTCAAAAAGGTACGTTGGTTATCACTTTGCCATCTACCGCACGGAACATTTCTTTATGTTTTTTCCAGTAGCCGCTTACCGTAACCCTAACGGTAATAGGGCCTTGTTCAATATTCATAAAGTAAAAGCCATGGTAGCCAGGAAAAGGCGTTGTGAAAGCGCCACTTTGGCTAGTACCTTCACCTCTGGCATAGGCCATTTCAAACCCTTCAGGGTAGTTGGTAGCGTTTTGGCTTGAGGGGTGGCCATGAAAATCGTAATACACGCCTTCGCCACTAGGATTGAGTACTTTCCAGCTATACACGAATGTACTGTCAGCGGGCATAATGAATTTATGCTCTATTTCGCCGTAGTCTTCAATTTCAATATCAAAGATTTCTGATTTAAACGGTGTATCCTCAAGGTGAATTAGCCCTTGTACCGACTCGTTTATACGCTCGGCGGTGGGATCGTATTCACCAATGTTAAATGACAGCGTTAAGTCTTGTGTATCAAAACGGTTAGCGTTTTTATCTTGTGAAAGCTCCGCTTTCGCCCCGTCACTTTTAGCAATGTCGACAAGGCCAAGTGTACTGCCTAAACCTGTAGGGTCGATGCCATACTCTGCGGGCAAAATAGCCACCACTAAAATAGCGCTAGCCGCGACGGTGGTGAGTATTATTTTGTTCAACAATGTCATTATTAACTTTTCCTTCACTGCGTTTTTTTCGCCGCAGTATTAATGCTTTCTTTTGTTGTTAGCTGTACTATTTGTAACGCATTTTTCAGGGCGTATTTTATGTCTATTGGCATTACCCAAATGCATTACCCAAATACGTTAACCATTACATATCTCACGCATATCTAATACATGTCAGCGCAACAAATAGCCGGTAATGTGCATGCCGAATAACACAAGCCCTGCACCAAATAGCCCTATATTCACAGTGTTTGATACAGCACGGTAGTGGGGCTGCTTACGTAACCAAGATAAGCTACTAAGCAAAATTACAAGGGCCAACAATTGGCCAATTTCGACACCCAAGTTAAATGCCAACATGTTAGGTATAAGTCCGTTCGCTGACAGCGCTAAGTCTTGTAGTTTACTTGAAAGCCCAAAACCATGGGCTAACCCAAAACCAAATACGGCTATCTTAGGGTTTAAAAAGCGAAACTCGCTTAGGTTTTCCAGTGCTTTATAACAAATAGATATGCCAATAATGGCATCAATAAGATAGAGCTTTACATGAAGACCAGACAGCACACCAACCAGCAGTGTAATGGAATGCCCTAAAGCAAAAAGGCTTACAAATATAGCTATATCGCGAAATTTCGATAAGAAGAAAATGACCCCCACAAGATAAAGCAGGTGGTCGTATCCAGTTACCATATGTTTGGCGCCCAAATACATAAAGGGCCAAATGTGAACACCGAAGGCATTTGCTATAAAGCCTTGATCTTGTTGTGCTACACCGTGGGCAAATGCCACCGGTGACGATAACAGACAAGCTAAGAGGCCAGCTAAAATCAAGGCTGGCAGTAAGGTTGAAGAAAAAGCTGACAGAGCCCGTGCACACACAAGCCTAGTCAATTACGGGGTTTCCACGTAAGGA